>Ga0172379_10008494_pt1 | contig 12910 bp, 11 predicted proteins | sample GrowelOW334metaG_FD_119756 | JGI IMG/M metagenome (GOLD analysis project Ga0172379, IMG submission 119756) | Groundwater microbial communities from an aquifer near a municipal landfill in Southern Ontario, Canada - Groundwater well OW334 metaG | ecosystem: Environmental > Aquatic > Deep... | reverse complement strand
GATGGTGCACAGTACGTTGGCGTTTCACTGGGCGCGCCTGATTGAGGTTCTACACTGCGCCGAAAGCATCAAAAAATTGCTGAATGACCCGGACATCATGGGCCATGATTTGGTAGCGCAAGGCGAAAAGCGCTATGAAGGCATCGGCGTGATTGAAGCGCCGCGCGGCACCTTGTTCCATCACTATCAAGTCGATGAAAACGACATCGTCACCAAAGCCAACCTGATCGTCTCGACCACCAGCAATAACATGGCGATGAATGAATCGGTGCGGCAAGTGGCGGCAGAATATCTATCAGGCCGGGAACTGACCGAACCCTTGTTGAACAACCTGGAGGTGGCGATACGCGCTTACGATCCTTGTTTGTCCTGCGCGACCCATGCGGTAGGCAAAATGCCGCTGCAACTTGAGCTGGTTGATGCCGAAGGCAAGCTGATCGATAAGCTTATCAAACACGGCGACGGTCAAATCGAGCGGGATAATGCCTAAACCGGTCTTGCTGTTCGGTTACGGCAATCTCAGTCGCGGCGACGATGCGTTGGGGCCGTTGCTGCTCGAATACGCCGAAACTCATTGCGACCTGGATGATATTGAAATACTGACTGACTTCCAGTTGCAAATCGAACATGCGCTGGATCTGGAAAATAGGCGGCTGGTGTTGTTTGTTGATGCGTCTGTAGCCTGCGTCAATGCGTTTGATTTTGCGGTGCTTGAACCTGCCAGGGATAAAAGCTATACGACTCACGCGATGAGCCCTGCGGCGGTTTTGGATGTCTATCAATCGATCAAAAAGCAAACGCCTCCGCCGTGTTTTTTGCTGAGCATCAAAGCCGAGCAATTCGAATTGGGCGATGGTTTAAGCGCGAATGCCGAAACTAATTTAGTTGAAGCGTGTTCGTTTGCAGGACGCTTGTTAAGCAATCCCGGACTTGATTTCTGGCTGAAACAGGTAAAGCCATGTCTGCTAACGTAAACTTTGTAGGAGCGGGCCATGCCCTCGATATTCTGGCTGCAATTATGCACATTTACGCGCGCCGGTCGCGGGCATGGCCCGCTCCTACGAGGTTATTGGCTTTAAGTCGACAGCATTCATGGCACAGGGATAGCCATGCATGACAAATCCGTCCGGAGCGGATTTGCACTGGCCCGAAGGGGGCATGGCAGGGATAGCCATGCATGAACTCTCCCTCCTTGAAAGCGTCAGGGAAATCCTGGAAAACCATGCCCTAAGCCAGAACTTCAACAAGGTTACCCAAGTGACATTGGAAATCGGCAAACTTTCCAGCGTGGAGCCGGATGCGTTGCGCTTCGGTTTCGATGTGGTGATGAAAGATTCACTGGCGGAAAATGCCGAATTGATAATTTCCGATATAGCGGGATTGGGGGTTTGCCGGCAATGCGGCCTGCAAATCGAAATGGAAACTTCGCATGACCCTTGTCCCCATTGCGCCAGCCCTTTTGTTAAAATCATTCAGGGCGCGGAAATGAGAATAAAAGACCTGATCGTTATCTAAGCAAGCAACAGAATAAAACACTCACACTCTTACAGGTCACCCTTTATGTGCGGAATATGCGGTTGCAGCCAACCCGGCAAAATTAACAAACTCCAGCCTGTAAACGGGCGAGTTCATCAGCATGACCATGATCACGGTCATCACCATCACGACGCAGAGCGGCTGATTAAAGTCGAGCAGGACTTGCTCAGTAAAAACAATGCCTATGCGGAGCAAAACAGGACGTATTTTCAGCAGCAGCATATTTTTACGCTGAATCTGGTTTCCAGTCCCGGTGCCGGTAAAACCACGTTGCTGGTTGAAACCATTAAAGTCTTAAAAGACCGCTTCCCTATCGCCGTTATCGAAGGCGATCAGCAAACCGAGCACGATGCGGATCGAATCAGGGCCACCGGCGTGCCCGCATTGCAAATCAACACCGGCCGGGCCTGTCATCTCGATGCGCACGGTATCGGTCATGCGATCCATGAACTGGGCGTACAAGCCAACAGCCTGCTGGCCATAGAAAACGTCGGCAACTTGGTCTGCCCGTCTTCATTCGATTTGGGCGAAGCGCATAAAGTCGTGGTGCTGTCAGTGACCGAAGGCGACGATAAGCCGCTTAAATACCCGGACATGTTTCATGCGGCGGATTTAATGATCATCAATAAAACCGACTTGCTGCCTTATGTCGATTTTGATGTGGAGCGATGTATTAATTTCGCCCGGCAGGTCAACCCCGACATACAGATCATCCAGCTGTCATCAACCAAGGGCGATAATTTTTCAGCCTGGACAGACTGGCTAGCCGGGCATGTTAAGCTGGAAGCCTAAGAGTTGTGCGGCTTAATTACAAACCCGCTTAGCCGGAAAATGGCAGCTAAACTGGCTGCCCTTGCCCAATTCGCTGGCGATGCTTAACTTGGCATCGTGCCGCATCAGTACATGTTTAACGATAGCCAAGCCTAGCCCTGTGCCTCCCACCTTCTTTTTGCGCTTGACCTCAGACCGATAAAATCGTTCGGTAACGCGAGGAATATCAGCCGCAGCAATGCCTTCGCCCTGATCCTCAACATCCAGCACGATGCTGTCGTCGGCTCGATGCCAGCGCACTTTTACCACAGAATCTTCCGGCGAATATTTAAGCGCATTGCCCAGCAGGTTGGTGAAGGCGCTACGCAATTCCTGCTCTTCGCCAGCGATATGCACATCGGTTTCCAGACTCAATTCGATCCGGGCTGGAATGTTGCCCGAAAGAGGCAAGTCGGGAGCGGAAGCTTTGTTGTGCAAGGTCTCCGCTTCCTTGCAAATCTGGCTTAATAAAGCCGGGATATTAACGCACTCGGTTTTCTTCTGCTGGGTTTCCAGACGGGTCAGCAACAGCAAGTCGTCGACCAGATGCTGCATGCGCTCGGTCTGTCCCTGCATTTGCTGGAACGAGGTGGTCAATAAGGTTGACTCGCCGTCATCCATGTCCTGCAAGGTTTCCAGATAGCCTTTCAGTACCGTTAAGGGCGTTCTGAGCTCATGCGACACATTGGCGACAAAATCTTTGCGCATCCGTTCCATTTTTTTCAGCTGAGTCACGTCCTGGGCCAATAACAGGCGCAAGCCTGCGCCATAGGTGATAATTCGTACGGCCAGGGTGATGCGATGGTTGACCGGCGAAGGCAAGATGACGGGTTCGCTATAATTCCCCGATTTAAGATAGCGGATAAATTCAGGGAAACGAATCAGGTTGGGGATGCGCTGGCCTTTATCCGATTGCTGCAAGCCGAAAACTTCCCTGGCCGCTTTATTCGCCCACTCAATCTCGTCATTGGAGCCCAAAACCACGGCGGCATCCGGTAACGCTTCGGTGGACTGGCGAAACTGGTCAACCATTTTGCCCAGTTTCTTTTTGCGCTTTTTCTCGTTCTTTTTGATGCGGTAAACATGGTAGTAAATTTCTTCCCAGACGCCTGATGTCTTTGGATATTTAGCCCTGCCTCCGGTTCTTATCCATTTTTCAAAGCGGTTAATTTGGAACAGCTGGCGCATTAACATGCCCAGCGTCAACGCCAGCGCCAAGGGCATAAAAAGCCCGGTCAAGCCGCCCGCTATCGATACTGCTAAAAACAGCAGCAATCCGGTAATGATTTCTTTTTGCCAGACACCCATAGCGGTTACGGGGTCGTGGAAGTTGACGCAGCTGATGGATCCGCGATGGAAAACCGGTAGCCGAAACCGCGCACGGTTTGAACCAGATCCTCCCGGCCGTGTTCGCCCAGAATTTTCCGTAACCGCCGGATATGCACGTCGACGGTGCGTTCTTCGATGTAGACGCTGCGTCCCCAGACCTGATCCAGTAATTGGGTGCGATTGAATACCTTGTCGGGATGGGTCATAAAAAACTGCATCAAGCGGAACTCGGTCGGGCTCACGTCCAGTTGTTTATCGCCGATGCTGAGCCGGTGCTGCTCGGTATCCAGAATCAGGTCGCCCTGGGTGATTTGCGCCAGATCGTTTATTTTTCCGCTACGGCGCAAAACGGCGCGGATGCGCGCCACCAGTTCCTTGGGTGAAAAGGGTTTGGTCATATAATCGTCCGCACCGATTTCCAGGCCTCTGACCTTATCCTCTTCCTCGCCTCGTGCGGTCAATAAAATAATAGGCAGTTCCCGATACATCGGGTCTTTTTTTAGGCGCCTAGCCCATTCGACGCCGCTGGTTCCCGGTAACATCCAATCCAGTAGAATCAAGTCAGGCAAGGCTTCTTCCAGGGCTTTTTGCGCGTCTTGCGCATCCGCTGCCGCAATAGACCTAAAACCGGCCTGCTCAAGTACCATCATCAACATCTCCCTGATGGCATCTTCATCTTCAACAACGAGAATAGTTAAACTAGGCATAATTAAATTAGGATAATAATAAACGGAACATTTTACCAAATACCATATTACCCTTTTATGACAAATAAGGATTGGCTTATTGTAAGGGCGAAGTTAAGACCCGGCCTGTAAAAAAGGGGTTAAAAAAATTCCAAAACCCAGTCATTACGAGTATTATTTGACTACTTCCGCCTACGTAATAATACCTATTTTACAGGTCAGCGTAGCATAACCCGACGACCTCAGCAGCAGAGCTTCAGTTTTATGATTGAAATTTTACGCCGATATGGGCTTATAACGCTGTTGTTGATGTTTAGTTTTGCTGTTTTTGCCGACGCGCCTCCGTTGGAGGCCGTAGCGGATCAAGTCAAAACAGCTCAAATATCGAAAGAAAATACAGAGCCCCAAGAAAGTGTCATCACAAAATGGTGGAAGTTATTGTCGGATTTGCCGCTGTTTGCGGGATTGAACAAGCAGGACGATGACATTTATGAACCCAGTTTCAGCGCGCAAAGTAAATCTAAAGCGATCAAATACGTGATCGGCATCCATCCTTTGCATAATCCCAAAAAGCTGTTTGAAGTTTACGGCCCTATCGTCGATTTCCTTAATGCAAATATGCCTGAAGTAGATTTTATCCTGGAAGCATCGCGTAATTATGAGGAATTTAACAAGAAGCTTTATGGTGGACGCTTCGATTTTGCGATGCCCAATCCCTATCAAACCGTCAACTCGCTTAAGCATGGTTATCGTGTGTTCGGTAAGATGGGCGACGACTATGATTTTATCGGTATTATTCTGGTGCGTCGCGACAGCGGCATTAATACCATTGCCGACCTCAAGGGTAAAGTCGTATCTTATCCTTCGTCGTCTGCGGTGGCTGCGTGCATGATGCCCCAGTATTATCTACAGACCCACGGCATTGATGTTAATCACGACATTGAAAACCGCTACGTCGGTTCGCAGGAGTCTTCTATCATCAACGTATTGCGCGGACATGTCGCGGCCGGTGTAACTTGGCCGGTGCCATGGAAAACATTCAGCACGGAAAATCCCCAGTTGGCCAGTCAGCTTGAAATCAAATGGCAAACCGAGCCGCTGCAAAACAATGGTTGGGTGGTGCGTAAAGACGTGCCGACCGAGGTGGCACAGAAATTTTCTACGCTGTTGTTTAATCTTGATCAGCATCAGCAAGGCCGGGAAATGCTGGCGCGTGTTCCGATTAGCCGTTTTGAACCGGCTAATGATGATACTTATGAACCAACGAGGGCATTTATTGCGGCCTTTGTCAAAACAGTACGGCCTTTAGAGTAAATGAATCTTAATCGAAGTAAAGCGAAGCGGGCTTTTTTTAGCGGCTCCATTCGTCGTCAATTAGCGTGGTCGTTTGGCGGTGTCGCGCTGATTATGATGATAGGACTTGCCGGCATGTTGTTCGAACGGCAACGTAATTTTCTTTATAGCGCCGCAATGCAGCAGGGTCAATCGCTGGCCGCATCGCTAGCCAGCAGCAGCACATCATGGGTATTGGCCAACGATATTGCCGGGTTAAAGGAAGTGTTGCAGGGTTTTGTCGGCTTACCTGACCTGGAACGAGCCTATATCGTATCGTTGCGCGGCGAAGTGTTGAGCTCCACAAAGGCTAATGAGGCCGGGCTATTCGTTACCGACGCGCAAAATCAGAAACTGCTAAGTTCGCCTCCCAAAACGCAAGTATTGCTAGCCAATACCCATCAAATTGATGTTGCCGCACCGGTGATGGACGGACAGCGCCATGTCGGATGGGCGCGGGTGGAAATGACCATGAACGGCGTCAATAGCAATCTTCGCTCCGTTGTGGTCATGGGCGTCAAATTTATAGCGTTGGCGGCACTGACCGTATTGACTGCTGCAATACTATTGGCGCGAAGGCTCACCAGAAGATTGCGGCACCTAATGCTGGTCGCCGCCAAGGTCGAGGGGGGGGATCACAAGGTTCGGGCGCGTATTTCCGGTACTGATGAGGTTGGCATACTGGCGCATGGTTTTAATCAAATGCTGGATGTGCTGTCCAATTCCGAGCAGCAGCGGGAGCGAATCAACCACCTGTATGCCGCATGGACCCAAAGCGCCGACATTATTGTGCGGGAGCCGGACGAGGTTAAGTTACTGACCAAGGTATGCCGGGTCATAGCCAGTCATGTTGCTTTTAAACTGGTTTGGGTGGGCATGACCGAACCGGATGGCTGGGTGCGTGCAGTTGCTGCCAGTCATCCAGATTCTACCTATCTTAGGAGCATCAAAGTCTCGGTGGATGAGGCGTTGCCTGAGGGACATGGGCCGATGGGAACTGCAATCCGGGAAGGGGTGCCGAAAATTTTCAACAATTTTCTCGAGGAATCCAGTACTCGGCCCTGGCAACCCATAGCCGCTACAGAAAACATTAACGCGGCGGCGGCATTCCCGCTGATGCGTGGCGGTCGCTGTGTCGGGGCTATCACCGTTTACTCGGATGAACAAGGCTACTTTACGCCCGACCTGATTGACCTGATGCGCGGATTGACTGATGATCTTTCCTATGCGCTTGAACACAACGACCGTGAGAAGCTGAGACTCAAGGCCGAGCATGAACTGCGCATTGCGGCTGCTGCGTTTGAATCCCAGGAAGGCATCATCGTTACCGATGCCGACAATAATATCCTGCGCGTCAATAAGTCGTTTACTGAGCTGACCGGCTATAGCGCCGATGAGGTTATCGGCAAACCCGCAGGCATTCTCAGATCCGGTCAGCAGGACAGTGAGTTTTATGCCGCCATGTGGGAAAGCATACGCCGCGATAAATACTGGCAGGGCGAAATCTGGAATAAAAAGAAAAACGGAGTTGTCTATCCTGAATGGTTGTGCGTAACCGCCATTGCCAATCCTGAAGGTGAAATTACCAACTATGTCGGCACTTTCACCGACATCAGCCAGCGCAAGGCCGATGAAGAGCGCATCAGGGATCTGGCTTATTACGATTCCCTGACCAAACTCCCCAACCGCACGCTATTGTTCGATCGGCTCAACCTGGCACTCAGCGCCAGCAATCGCAACAAGACCCACGGGGCATTAATGTTCCTCGATCTTGATAACTTCAAAACGCTTAACGATACCCTGGGACATGATCGGGGCGATCAATTGCTGATCGAAGTGGGGCAACGCTTGCAAAATTGTGTGCGGGAAGTCGACACCGTCGCCCGCCTTGGCGGCGATGAGTTTGTGATCATGCTGGAGTTTCTCGACGAACAGGAGCTTGAGGCGGCCATTCAGGCTCACGCAATAGCCGAAAAAATTCGCAGTAATCTGGCTGAATTTTATCTGCTGAAAAGCAATATCGACAATAAGCTACAGCCTTTGGTCGAACACTATTCTACCGGCAGTATTGGCTTTGTGCTGTTTCTGGGCCACGAAACCAGCAGCGAAGAACTGCTTAAACGCGCCGATCTGGCCATGTATCAGGCCAAGCAGGCCGGGCGAAATGTAATCCGCGCATTTGTTCCCGAAATGCAGGAGAGTTTAAATTTGCGGGCCTCTTTGGAAACCGATTTGCGCAGTGCGCTGGATCGTAACGAATTGGTTTTGCATTACCAGCTTCAGGTCGATGCATCAGGGCAGCCGGTCGGCGCGGAGGCGCTGGTGCGCTGGAATCAGACCGAGCGGGGCCTGATTTCTCCAGCCGGATTTATTCCTCTAGCCGAAGAAACCGGCCTGATTTTGCCTATCGGTCATTGGATATTGAGACAAGGCTGCGAAACCCTGGTTGATTGGGCAAACTACCCTGAAACCTGCGAGTTGAAATTGGCGGTCAATATCAGCTCACGGCAGCTTAGTCAGATTGATTTTGTCGAGCAGGTGCGTGTGATTTTGGCGGAAACCGGCGCCAATCCCGCTCTGCTCAAATTGGAAATTACCGAATCCGTGATCCTGGATAATGTTGAAGACACCATTGCTAAAATGCATGCCGTTAGGGAGTTGGGGGTCAGTTTTTCGATGGATGATTTCGGCACCGGTTATTCCTCGTTGTCTTATCTGCAAAAATTACCCTTAGAGCAGCTGAAAATAGACCAATCGTTCGTCAAGAATCTGGCGTTCAATAACCATGATTCAGCCATTATTCGAACCATACTGTCACTGGGAAAAAATCTTGACCTTAATGTGATTGCCGAAGGGGTGGAAACCGAGGTTCAACGCGATTATCTGGTAAATTACGGATGCCAGATATTTCAGGGATATTTGTTCGGCAGGCCGGTTCCTGTGGAACAATTCAAACAGAGTCTGTTGGCGGGACAGATCGAAAAAGCGGCATTATTTTAATCCTGTAGGGGCGATTTTAGTCATCCCAACCACAGATATCATCCCGTCCAGCGCAAGGAAAGCTTTGCCGTGCCGCCTAAGATTCTACTTTTTGTCTTGTTGCTGGTTTTACAGCCTTGTGTTTACGCGGGCAATACCGATTCTCCCTACTTCAAAGGCGGCAAAATAGACGCTTTCTACGATCGCAAGGATAATGGTGATTTTCAAGTCAACAGCATTTTATGGAGTCCGGTTTTTAAAGGCGGTCACGGTGTACAGGTATCCGAGACAGGCGGACAGGACATTAACTACTTCGGCGGCTTTGCACGTCCATTGCTGACACGTCCCGACCTTGGCGATTTAATTCTGGGTGCCCAGGAAATTTTACAAGGCGACAGCAAACAAACCGAGGTGCAGGGCGAATACCGATTGCCGTCCGGTCTGGGCTTTGGCGGTGGATTTGTCGATAGAAGCCTCGGCAATCAGGATATTAAATTTGCCAAAATATCCTACCGGAACGAATGGCAGTCAATTAAGTACATCGTGTCCACGCAGTGGCAGAGCTTTCAAGGGCGGGATTATCCCGGCGGCTATGTCGCCCTGTACAACAAGCAATTGATGGCGAGTTGGGGCAGCGATGGCGAACAATGGCGCAGCACCGTGGGTTATGTCGCGCCCGAACGGGGAGCAAACGAACTGCGTCCGGCCATCGAAATGTTTTATGTCGATAACACGATAGGCCAAGTCAACGGCTCTAAAGACATGATGGTGACGGGCAGCCTGGGGTTTCGCAAAGGTTTCTTGGGACATGAATCCCGTTTGGGCCGCGCCATGGGGCCGACCGGCGTGGAGTTTTCCAATCCGTTAGGCTATCTGAATCCCAACTTCAACCGTCGGCTTACCGCGTGGGAAGTCGGTGAGTTTGTTAATTTTCGATTTATCCACAAAACCCTTCCTAATGCCGGGCGCGAAGAGACGCTGGAAACCGCCATTTATCCGGGGCAATTGTTGAGAACCGACAGCCTGATCGATGCCCTGTTTGTGGGGGTCGGCGTTACCAGTCCGAGTCCGGGGCAGCACGGCGTCAGCGGCCTGTTCGGTTATCACAAACGCATTGAGAATATTGAATCGAGTTTTAGGGTGCAGCACGATTTTGACCGCGACGATACGACCCTCTTTTTCAGCTTGATTCACTGGCTGTGATTTTATATTCAAAGCAAGCTTTGAACTCCGGGGTCATCGATTTTTGGAGTCCAAAGCTTGCTTTGGATGTGCAAAGTCGGCTTATCTACCAAACATGTAGCTAAAGATGCGATTACAAGAAATTAAATACTGCCCCGTCTTATTTTGTTAAGACAGTCCCCTAGGTGTTTTAACTTATTGAAGAGCAATCAAATAAACCTAAAATGACCGGTGTTATTTGTTCATCCGCCAAGGACATGCTTTTTTCTTCAGCAGAACTTGGATTTTGCACATACAATTGACTCTCAACCTAAATCTACCCAACAAAGGTGATCTCGATGAAGCATTTATATAAATCAACTGCCGTACTGTTATTGTTGCTGCCCATAAGCATGATGAGTTCCGCCGCGGAACCGCAAAAAGCTGCGGAGCCGATGAAAGAAATGGGCATGCATCAGGGCATGGGCATGATGGGCGGCATGACTGAAGAACAAAGAACCGAGCATATGCGCTCCATGCAGGAACACATGCTCCAGATGCATGACCTGTCAAACCAGATTTTGTCAGAGAAAGATGCAGCCAAAAAAGAAGAGCTAAAAAAGCAGCAATTGGAGCTGATGAAGGCGCACCATAGCCAAACGAAGGAGCACCGCCAACAAAAGATGCAGGAACATAAAAAGTAACGTTACAGAAGAACGGGGAACTTTAGCCCGGAACTGACCATCCGCTCGTCTCCAGATTTGTTAGCTGGCGGCGAGCGGATACAGCCAAAAATGAAGGAGAACGACGATGGGCATATTACAAGAATTCAAAGAATTTGCCGTCAAGGGCAATGCTGTTGACATGGCCGTGGGCATCATCGTCGGCGCGGCTTTCGGCAAGATCATCTCATCTCTTGTTGCCGATGTCGTCATGCCGCCGATTGGCGTGTTAATTGGCGGCGTAGACTTTACCAAGTTGGCCTTTGTCTTAAAAGAAGCGGCTGGAAACGAGCCTGCCGTGACCCTCAATTATGGTAATTTTATACAAGCCATGGTTGATTTTACGATCATTGCCTTTGTTATTTTTATGGCGGTAAAGTTCATCAATAGTCTTAAGAAAAAAGAAGTGTCCGCGCCTACAGCGGTTCCAGAGCCTTCCAGGGAAGAGCTGTTATTGACCGAAATCCGGGATTTGCTGAAGGAAAAATAATACCGGTTATTGCTACTTTTAGGGTAAATGGAGGCGCGACTTTAGTCGCGCATAAGACATCAGACACCGGCAGTGACGATAACAGCTATTAGCGCGACTAAAGTCGCACCTCCAAATTCGCTTATTTAAGCGCAATTGTCCTGATTGCTCTTCCTCTTGCATCCATGCAGATGACAAATTGGTGTATCTTTGAAAGTTTCCGTGCTGTTTGTGTTTTTCGTGGACGAAATGGTTTTTCTGAGATCATAGGCTATTAACAATATCCTCTATCAGCTGCGGCCCGCGATAGATAAGGCCGCTGTATATCTGCACCAAGCTCGCTCCTGCTGCTAATTTTTCCTGTGCATCGGCGGCGCATAACACTCCGCCTGCCGCAATAATCGGAATCTTGCCGTTCAATTCAGCCGCCAAGCTCCGTACCACAAATGTCGATTGCTCCTTGACCGGTGCGCCGCTGAGGCCGCCCGCTTCATTAGCAAGCGGATGACCTGCAATCTTGTCTCTGGCGATCGTGGTGTTGGTCGCAATCACTCCGTCAATTTCAAATTCCAACAGCAGTCTGGCAATATGGGCTACTTCGTCGGCGTTCAGGTCGGGCGCTATTTTCAGAGCCAAAGGCACGTAATTGCCGTGCTGTTGTTGCAGTTTCAGTTGTTCTTCTTTTAACGCAGCAATCAGGCTTTTGATTTCATCGCCCTGCTGTAACTGGCGCAGGTTTTTGGTGTTCGGCGAAGAAATATTAATGGTGATGTAACTGGCAGATGTGTAAGCCTTGCGCAAACCGATCAAATAATCGTCCGCCGCATTCTCAATCGGCGTGTCGAAATTCTTGCCGATATTGATGCCCAGAATACCGGAGTAACGGCTTTGTTTTACCTGGGCCAGCAGGTGGTCTATGCCCAGATTGTTAAAGCCCATGCGGTTGATAATCGCCTGATGCTCAGGCAGCCTGAACAAACGCGGTTTCGGGTTGCCCGGTTGCGGGCGCGGCGTTACCGTGCCGATTTCTACAAAGCCGAAACCCAATGCGGCCAGCGCATTAATATAATCGCCGTTTTTATCCAGGCCGGCGGCAAGGCCGACCGGGTTTTTAAAGTCCAGTCCCATGACGGTGACGGGTTTATGGTCAATTTCCGGGTAGATCAGTTTGGATAGGCCCGACACATGGGCCGCGTTCAGCAGCTTAAGCGTCACTTCGTGAGCGGTTTCAGGATCCAGGGAAAATAACAGGGGGCGCAATAAGGGATAAAGATTCATGGGTATCAGTGTTCGCTGGTTAGTTTATAAGGTTCCGGCGCTACCGCAGTCGGCCGCTTCAAAACAAGATCGACCATCAGTTGCGCCGATGCGGGGCCCATCGCCAGGCCGTTTCTAAAATGACCTGCATTAATGTACAAATTGCCGATCTCGGGATGCTTGTCGATATACGGTATGCCGTGTTCGGTGCCCGGCCTTAATCCCGCCCAGTGGTTAATGACGGGGAAGTTATTAAGCGACGGCAGCAAATTGACGGCAAATGCATGCAGCCGGTCACGGGCTTCTTCCGTGGTTGTCTTGTTGAAGTCGTCCTGTTCTACCGTACTGCCTGCCAGTATCTTGCCGTCGCGTCGCGGAATCAGGTATTGATCGCCATCGAGTACCATATAACTCAATGTTTCCGGTTCGGCGTCAAATAACAGCATCTGGCCTTTAACCGGGGCGATTTTCGGTGCATCGCCGGTAGCGGCAGCAAACAACTGAGCGGTCCAGGCACCCGCAGCAATAATCAACTGATTGACAGCGAACTGGCCGTTCGTGGTGGTGATTGCGGAAATGCGGTTTTTAGTGACGGTAACGGCCTTTAGCTCGCAATGTTCTATCAGAGT
>Ga0172379_10008493_pt1 | contig 12912 bp, 9 predicted proteins | sample GrowelOW334metaG_FD_119756 | JGI IMG/M metagenome (GOLD analysis project Ga0172379, IMG submission 119756) | Groundwater microbial communities from an aquifer near a municipal landfill in Southern Ontario, Canada - Groundwater well OW334 metaG | ecosystem: Environmental > Aquatic > Deep... | reverse complement strand
GGAGCGACTATGGTCAAGATAGATATTCATGATGGAGGAAAAAGTTTAATCAGTGTCGAAGATAATGGATCGTGAATAGAGTTGTCAGATATGGATTTATTGTTTGAAAGATATGCAACCTCTAAGATTTATGGCGAGCAGGACTTATTCAACCTCAGCAGCTACGGCTTCCGTGGTGAAGCCTTGGCGAGTATAGCAGAAGTAAGCAAAACAACAATTATTTCCAAGACAGAATATAGTGAAATAGGAACCAAAGTTACAAAATTATGAATGGATCCGATCATCAAACACCAACCTGTAGGATTTGCTCATGGGACAGTAGTTACTATTCAAGACTTATTTTACAACGTCCCTGCAAGATTAAAATTTCTTAAATCTTCGCAGACAGAATTTTTTTATTGCTACAATTATATCGTAGATATTGCACTTATGCACCCTGACAAAACATTTGTATTCAAAAAAAATGATAAAGTGATATTCGATCTCCAGCCAAGAGATTCGTTGATGGAGAGGATTGAGGATATTTATAAAAAAGATCGATCAAAACATATCAAAGAAATCGCTCATCAGGGCGAGGAATTATCGCTCTATGGCATCATAGGAAATGCGCAGCTCTTATTCTGATCGGCAGAAAATATAAAAATTTATGTCAACAAAAGACCAGTTCAGGACAAGGTTATCAGAAAAGCGCTCATGGATGCGTATTACAGACAGATAGCGCCAGGAGAATATCCATTAGCCCTTTTGATGATTGATGCAAAGCCAAGTTTCGTGGACGTCAATGTGCATCCTAGAAAGCTCGAAGTAAAATTTGCCGACTCGAGAAAAGTTTATGATGCAGTGTATTCCAATATCCAAAAGGCGTTATGAGAACAAAGAATCTCTACGATAAATCAACAATTTTCCAGAATGGGAATCTCTTCCAATCCAATGCCTGAGGCATCATCTATGTTCGGAGCAAAAGATTTCGGAAATATAGTTCAAAGCGTAACGCAAGCTGCGATGTTTTCACCAAGCGAACAAGAACAGCTGCGAGACCAAGAAATAGGTGATTATAAAGTTATCGGACAACTGCGAAATTCCTATATTATCCTTGAATCTGCAGACGCGCTCTATTATGTCGATCAGCATGCATTAGCGGAAAGAATACTCTTTGAAAAAATTAAATATTGAATAAAAAATACTGAATGACCATCTTCGGAGGTTCTTCTCCAACCCATTACGATAGAGATAACCAACATCCCAAATCTCGACCAGAAACTTGATGAAATAAATGCGCTAGGGTTCGATGTCTCTATGATAGGAGAAAATAAAGTCGCTATCTATTCCGTTCCTCAAGTATTTTCCGTCTACAAAATCGATATGGAAAAAATATTCAATCATATCTTATATTTAGAAACTATTAATTTTGATTATATTTTAGACAAAATTTTTGCAACTCACGCATGCAAAGTCTCTATAAAGGCAGGGGATAGGCTCTCTCTGCCAGAGATGACAAATTTAGTCAAGGACTGATTCGCCGGTATCCCATGACTTTTTGTTTGTCAGCATGGTAGACCATTTTTCATCAAAACGGAAAAATGAGATATCGATAAGTTTTTTGATAGATAATCAGATTTTTTATATTTTTGTATACGTCATCTTTCCTGTCTTTCTATCTATTTCACAATCAGCTTCAAAAGATGATCATCTATATGATCTGCTTTCTGCCATATCGTTGGTGTCATCACATTGTGAAAGGTATTCGTTGATATTTTCGACGAGTTCTCATCTTATATGTATTTTATTTTCTTTGATACTGATTTCACGGTTGACATAGTGAATCAATTGCGCGTCTTCGCCTACATCTTCTGGGACGGTAATGCTTGTTCTATTTTTTATATTCACAAGGTGTAATCTTTCAAGATAAGGTCATCACGATGCTGGATATTTAGATCCAACAACAACCAGAAAGGTGTCATCTCCGACAGGTAGGACTGTTCTCAAAGAAAACATAGGTATGCGGAATCTATTTATATAAGGAGTAGATAAGGGCGTTCAATGATCGTTAGGGTCAAGCATATCGGTGATATAAAGGCTTGTCGAGCCAATTCATAATCCTATTATTCATTGAGGACAATGGATCAACCTTAAGTTATCTAAGGTAACCTCATTTCCAAAGATAGGGATGAAATACTTTTTTTGAAATTCTCGTAATCATTGAGAGAGCGCATCTAATTTTTCTGGCAAATTATTGTCTTTGAGTGTCTCCATAATTTTTTTGGCATTTTCTTGTACTCGAGGTCGATCTTCCTTCAAAGGCACTCCAAATGAGCTAACAAAATCGTTTAGCAAAAAAATATCCTTAGGTTGGTTCATGGGATAACATAAGAAAATAAAAATAATTGGCAGTGATGAGAAAATATTTTTTATAGATTTTGAGGCATTTTTTGTTTAGTATATAGATATCATCAAATCAAAAGCAAGGGGAAAAGATTTTAATCTCAAGTTCGGGAATAATTAGAGAATAATTTTAACTATATAACAATACAACAACGCCAGATGCACGCCACGGGATAGTAATCTGATCGTAGATAAAACAACTAACTGTAACGAGACGAAGTGGGACCCGCCACAGGTGGGACGGAGTCGAGTTGGTAGGTCATGCATATATAAAGTATCATTCTGAGTATTGCATCTGGCTAGCGTTTTTTCGTTAGTTTTTGGGGCGATGCCAAAAAGTAACCCCAGCGGAGCGTTTAAAAAAATATTATTCTCTTCTTTATCGCCTCGCCGGCTGGGCATTTCTTTTTTTCTTCCAGGCAAAAAAAGAAACCAAAAAAGCCCTCGTCGATTGTTGCCTGATATTTATTATATCTCGATATTCTTTGAATTGATGCTTATTAAGCGATATTACAATCGACCTTTTTGTAATGTTGTGATATAACAGAAATTATAAAATACCAAATCAGCCGTATTTTATGATGCTTTTATGGTTGAAATAAATTGCCATATAGCTATAGAACCAGAAAACAAAAATAAACATATGGAAAGAGAACAAAATATCCGCGAACCTGTAATAGGTTCGTTTTTTTTACGCTTCATCACCTCAAAACACTTCTTCTACACCATCTTTGAGAGAATATCATTGCATAAATTCGTTGAGATGCGGTTTTTTTTTGAGCAAAGTTTCTATGCTGAGGATGAGCGAATCATAATTTCATGATTTGGGATAGACGTAGGTGATCGGATCCAAAAGTCCTGTCGGTCTGATAATTTGTTCTACGATTTTGTCTGATAATTTGAGCTCATATTCAGAGGGAGTTGCAGATAAGAAGATAGATTTCGTGTCTTTTTTGTGTTTTTTGACCAAAGTAATTAACTGATTTTCTCCACGCGCTGCTTTCATTTTTTTATATTTATTGAAAATCTCTACGTGCGTATTGGAAACATTGGATTCAATATCAAACGCCTGATCTAGGACAATGTCTTTGATATCTTTTCGTCAAAGAATTCATTCCAGTTCTTCAAATCTGAGTGGTCTATGATCGACCGCTGAAGGAAGTCTAAACCCATATTTGATCAGATTTGCTTTTCTTGATCTATCGCCTCATGGCATAGCTCTCAACTGCGGTAACGTCATATGCGATTCATCAATGATAAGCAAAAAATCATCTGGGAAATAATCAAAAATCGTGTTTGGCGGTTCGCCAGGCAATCTATTATCGAAGTAGAGAGAGTAGTTCTCTATACCGTTTACGAATCACGTTTCTTTGATCATCCTGATGTCATATTCTACTCTTTTTTTGATCCTTTCCGCTTCTACGAGCATTCATTGTTTTTCAAATTCTTTTACTCTGAGCTCTTTTTCAGCGTTCATCTGCTCCAAAATCGTATCTAAGTCAGAGACATCTTGCAAAAATTGTGTCGCTGGCCAGAGCGTTACTTTATTCTTATTTTCTTTATGCTCAAAACTTATCGAGTCTTTAAGTTCTATCAAATCGAGCACTTCTTCGTTGAAATGTAATCTATACACAAATTTTTCTGTACTGGAAAAAATATCCAGAATATCTCCTTTGAATTCAAACATTCCATGTTCTATCTTAGAAAGGATAGGTTTATATTGCATATGGAGAAGCTGTTTTTTTAGCTCTTTAAACTTATATTGTTTCCCTACTTCAAATTGCAGACAGTTTTCTTCAAAAAATCTTTTTTGCCCAAGCCCATACAGTGATGATGCTGAAGCGACAACAATCACATCTTTTCTCGTAAGCAATGATGCCATAGTCGCGAGCCTGTACATCTCGATCTCTTGGTTGATGGTAGCCTCTTTTTCTATATATAGCCCTTGAGCGGGGAGATAACTTTCTGGCTGATAATAGTCAAAATACGATACAAAGTAATGCACCGCATTGTTGGGAAAAAAATATTTGAACTCTGTAGCAAGTTGCGCAGCTAGCGTTTTATTGTGGGAGATGATTAGTGTTGGCTTTTGAAGATGCTGGATCATATTTGCCATCGTAAACGTTTTTCCCGTCCCTGTCGCTCAGAGGAGGGTAGCTTTATTTTTTCCGCTTTCAAAAAGCTTCTTGATCTGCTCAATCGCGCTGATTTGGTCTCCTGCTGGCTTATAAGATGATTGTAGTTCAAATAACATATTCAGAAATGATAAATGATAAATGATAGCTTTTATATACGTATTTTTAGTTCAAAATCCAATGCTAACTTAGGTTACTATACACAAAAAAACATGATTTTCTATTGATTTCGCTACTCATATAGGTATACTCAAAACCTAACCAAAAACAAAAAAAACAATGACAGAAGAAAAATGCAAACGTCCCCGGATCAAAACGAACAACAAGTTCGTAATAAGTTCTTCTACAAAGACAAAAGAAGAAAAAATAGTTATCGTATCTAAAAGTATACAGAAACGATACGATAGTATAAAACGTCAGATTTTCGGAGAGTTCAGTAATTTGGGAATGCGTGTATCGTATTCTTAAAACAAGTCATTATTTTTATTTAAAAAATTTCGTGGGTATCAACCACGAATTTTTTTCATTTATATAGTTTCTGTATAACAAAAAAAGGAGCGAATACCGCTCCATTTGATTGCTTTCATTTAGAAAGCGCTTCTAACTCTTTTTCTTTTGCTTTCAATAAGCTATCTACATACATACAAGGCTTACAGCTCTTGATATATGATTCAGTTTTGTTGATAGTGCCTCTGGCAGCCCAATAATCGTTTCCATCGGGCTCAGCATACATCAGATCGTGGGATGCATCTCTGCTGGCGTCCTTGAGAGAATCAGGGACGTATTTTTCCAGAACAGCTTCCTTGATTTGTTGTAAGGTAGTTACCTCCTTTTGTAATTCTTGAGGATTCTTGGCAGATGAATATATGTTAAATATAGTACAGATGCCAATCCCAAGTATTACCCAAACCATACATAAAAATAGAGTAGAATTTTTCATAACGTTCATTTTTTGTTTTGTATTTTATAGTTATTTTGCAACAAAAGTCAACAACACCTTCATATCTTACGACTTGATCTTCTATGTGCCGATAGATCTGAAACATACGAGCGATGAGAAAAACAATAATTAAATCTTTTGCAACAAATCAGTGATTATAGAATTATAGACGTTCATACCTTTATCAGTGAGTTTTAGTTTCACTCAGTCATATTCAACTAATCATGCTCATGTATAATTCGTAATTAGTCATTCGTAATTGGGAACTAGCGCCGACGTAAATTTAGAGAGATCAGCGATTCCTTCTCTTGTTCTGAGTCTGAGAAAAAATTCTTCAATTAATAAATCTGATTCGTTCAACGATTGGGTTTGCTGTTCGTCTATCCACTTACCTTCAAGATACTGTTTGATATCTGCGGTATTCGTCCAACGTTTAAATCCCCCTTCGTTTCACCTCCCGGCTTCCGAGGACTTCACTTCGTTTGCTTTATCAAGGGGGACTTTAGCGAACGAAGCAGCGGAAAGTCAGAGACCGAGGTAGTATTCCATATTCCAGTAAACCATATTGTGAATGGACGCTTTGCCAGCTGCAGCGAAATTAGAAATTTCGTATCTTCCAAATCCCGCATCTTCGACCATCTCTTTCACTATCAAAAACTCTTCCATAATCTCATCATCAGTGCCGAAATATTTCTGCGAGCAAGTTTCCTCTCCCCCGACCCCTCTCCACTTCGTAGAGCGGGGTGGCTTATTCGAGACATCTATGATAGTTTGTAAGATATTTTCTATTTTTTCGAATACATCATTGTTAGTAAATCTAATAACGGTAATATTATGTTGTTGCATGATTGCATCTCTCAATTGATCATGTTCTTTCTGTTCTTTATTATTATGGATGCTTCCATCTAATTCTATAACCAATTTTTTCTCAGGGCAATAAAAATCTGCGATATAATCTCATATCGGATGCTGTCTCCTGAATTTGAGATTGTTCAATTGTTTGCGTCTCAAGAGTTCCCAGAGAAAGGATTCAGCTTTTGTCTGATTTTTTCTGAGATTCTGAGCTAATCCTATCATAAAATTTCATGAGGGAAGTTTGTTGTTGCTAACAGTATACACTATTGGCAGTTTTACTCCCTCTCCATGTAATGGGGAGGGTTGGGGAGGGGAAACCCCTTCGAGCGTATAAAGCGAGATGCTATCAACATATCAGCTGTTCAAAAACTTTTGAAAAAAATCGCGCTTAAATTCATGCCAAAGCTGCTTAAATCCGTTTTTGCTGACTTGAAATTTACCAAATGCGATAAAGTCAAAATTGAAAACATTGTTGTCTTGCTTGAGCTTGATGAGCGATCTAAGAAATTCCACAATACCAGTAAACGAGTAAGCTCTTCAGGTGATTTTCAAAACCTCGTCATCAAAACTTTGGATACCAAAACTATATCTCAGTCTGGAAATCTTAGGATATTTTTTATTCAGATTTTTCACAAAACCGAGAACTTCCTCTTCAGGATACGGATTCAACTCGATGCTTAGCTCAGCCAGATTTTCAAAATCAAATTTGGTTCTGATATATTCTATGATGTCGATGATTCTATCGATTCAAATCCTGCTCGGAGTCCCTCATCAGAAATATAATGTTTTTAATTCCTTATCTGTCAAAATTTCCGCATAGTGATCAATTTCTTTTTTAAGTGTATTCACATAATTCGTAATTAACAACTCAGAATTTTCTAATTCGAAAATCGGCATGCTATTGAATGAACAATAGGCGCATTTGCTGGCACAAAAGGGAATATGGATATATAAACTAATCATAAGTAATTTTAAATTTACAATTTGAAATTTTGAATTTAGAAAATTATCGTTAATAGTATATACAGTTTGTCTGAGAAAATTCTACTCATATCGGTATAAAAAAAGGGATGCCAAATAAGCATTCCCTATAATGTTATTAGAGTTTTATTCATTTTCTTGGTCTTGTTGTTTATCTTTACGAAAGAGCAGTATTGCTCCTATTAAAGCACCAACAAACCCGATGACAAGTATAATTATTATCCATTCTGCCCATGAAAAGCAAAAGCCTATAATAGACAAAATGAAGAGAATAAAAGCTGCAATAATACAAGCAGTTCCTTTGACTAATAGTATCATATATTTTGTTTTTTAAATTTCGTTTTTGTAGTCTTACTATAAGTTAATGCATTATAAAGTCAATACAATATTTATGTTTTGTCAGTCGTCCTAGTAATATCCAGCCCCTCACCATATTCAAATTTGCCGAGTTTAGATCAGATTTTATCTTTTTTGCAGTACTGCTTATAATCAAGCACTTTTTGCTTTCTTGCTTCGATCGGTTCTTTGGACATCATACCCGGACCGCCGATGCATCATCATTCGCAGGCGAGAATATCGAGAAATTTTATATTTTCATTGCTCTTAAACTCTTGAAATCCCGCGTCGAGATTTTTCGGTCAATCAACGACAAGTATTTGATCTCTCGTGAGAATACCCTTGACATGCAAGCTATCAGCCACACCTCATGCAAGCGGATACACTTTGGTATAGTCATTATAAAATTTATCAAAATCAGGCGTACCATCTTCTGTGACGGAAAACGTGAATTCACAGTCTGGGATATTATTTTCTTTACGATAATCAAAAATTTCCTGAAGCTCCTTGAACGTAATCGCATAATCAATGCCATATTGCTTCGCCTCCATTTTTTTTGCAAAACATGGTCAGATGAAAAGCGTTTTGTACTCAGGTCAATATTGTTTTTTGACGAATCTATCCATCACTACCATAGGGGAAGCGACATCAATGATATATTCTTTCAGCTCGGGATATTTCACTTCAATCATTTTAACTATCGTAGGGCAGTTTGGACAGATATATCTTTTGTCTGGATTTTCTTTGAGGATTCTTTCATATTCCATGTTGATTAATTTCGCTGCATAGGTAAGCTCGACTACTTTTTGGACTCAGATCATTTTAAGATTGAGAATGATTTGTGGATATTCAAAATCTACGGGAAAACTTGGCGCAAGAAGTGCTACAATTTTTTCTTTGCATAAAGCATTTATGAGTGTTTGTAGCTCTGAAGTAAGAGGCATAAAAGTAGATTAAAGTATAAAGCAATAAGTATCAAGAAATAAGTATCAGGAAATAAGTATCAGGAAAAAGTCTTGATTCCTTTTTAGTGTAAAGAAGCTGTGCTATTATTTCAAGGAAGAATATTATACTATATAAACAATCTTGTCTCAAATTTCTAAACTACTTTTATCATCATACGTCCTAATCACTTGATCTACAGAAATCTCATCATAACTATCGATTTCCGGACAATGTAGTAGCGGTCTGACGACGAGGGTTACCTCACCCCCAACCCCTCTCCACTTTCCCGCAGATATTGACGGGACAGACTCCGCGAGGGCTACTTTAGAATTAAGGATGGGGTAAGCTATTTCCACAATATATCAAGTTTCTTCTTTTCACTTTCTCGCTTGTTCACTCTCAAGCAATTGCCTATTTACCAGCTGTCTGATTTTGGTAAATCTTGTCCTGATTTCGTAGTCATCAACCTTATTCGCTAATTTGCTTGAAGCGGCTAAAGGTTCATCATGATATTCAAATAAGGCGATATTGTCGAATTTGGTTTCCTCTACAAATTTCAGTAATTTTTCAAAATCTTGTTTCGTTTCGCCGGGGAAGCCGATGATAAGATTCGTTCTAATAAATCTTATCGGAAAGATCTTTTTAATCTGATCCAAAAATTTATGGATATATGTTTCATCATATGCCGAATCATCGGTATTCCTCAATCATCAAAAATAACTGCGTTTCACTTGTTCTTTTTGTGGTTGAGGGGAAAATCTCCCCATTTTTTTTAAAACACTCGAACTGATATGCTGCAACGGAATATCAAAATAGGGAATAAACTTTTTCAGCTTTTTTAGCTCCTTGATTTGACTCAACGTCACAATGTCCGGATAGAGATAGAGGAGTCTATAGGTGAAGCCTCATTTTAGCTTATCCAATTTTTTCAACAACGGCAAAAGCTGTGGCTTTCCATAGAGATCAGTCCCATATCTTGTCGTATCTTGAGCAATGAGAATAATTTCTTTTATGCCATTGGCGATCATATTTTTCGCCTCATTCAAAACTTTTTCTATCGTGAGCGATTGCTGTTTTCACCTAATAGCTGGGATGATGCAAAAGCTACAATGATTGTCACATCATTCAGCGATTTTGAGGTATTCAAACTTTTGTTCCACGTTAGTGTATACTCTCGGCGACGTAGCAAATGCAAAATTACCAAAGGTTTTGCTGTCGTATCATTGCATGATATTTTTGAGGGTCACGGTATTCAAGTCTGGTCGTGAAAGGTAGTGGAGATTAGTTACCTCACCCCCGGCCCCTCTCCACTTTGTGTGAGAGGGGTGATTTTTTATTTCCCTCTCCATACCATGGGGAGGGATTAAGGGTGGGGTAATATTGGCTAGCTTTTTATAATATTGCACTGCGCATCCCAGTAAATATACCGTCTTCTTAGTTTTCAAAAGTTTTTTTACCATTTCATCAGCTTCATCTCTTCATGAGGAAATGAATCCACAGGTATTCAAAAAAACAATATCTGTTTTCGTGTCGAAAGGATCAGTAAAATAGTTTAATTGATAGTCAGGAGTTTTGATGCTCATATCAAACAGTCTTCCCAAAAAATACTGGCTATCGACCAGGTTTTTGGTGCATCATAAATTGATAAGTGAAAAATTGCATATTTTTTGCATACGTGCAGAGAGAGAAAAATTGAACTATCTGATTTCTATCTGATATCCTGTAATCTGAGTAGCTAACTTCACGTTGGAAGCTCATTTTCCGATGGCGAGCGCTTTTTGACTTTCGTCCATAGTGACAATCGCTTTGGTATCGATAATTTCTACATTATTTATTTGCGCTGGTTTGAGGCAGTTTTTGATCAACTGAACAGGATCTTCCGAGTCTTCCACAAAATCTATTTTTTCTCCATCAAGCAAGGAAAGCACGGTATTGATTCTATCGCCTCTGCTTCCTACCATCACTCCCACAGGATCAACTTTTTCTTCGTTGGAAGCCACGATAATCTTAGTTCTTTTTCCCGGGATTCTGACGATTTTTTCGATAGTGATGATACCTTCTTCAAGTTCTGGCACAATTTTTCTCAAAATCGCTTCGATATATTCCGTAGTAGATTGGGTGATTTCAAGCACAATTCCGCCTTGTCCTTTGGAGATTTGCTTCAACAATACAAAAATTTCTTCACCTGGCTCATACATTCTATTTGGGATTTGACCATCAGGTTGCAGTACTACTGCGGTTCCCTCGATATCAAGGATGATGCTATCTGCATGCACTCTAATGACTCTTGCTTTGAGCAGTTCTCCCTGTTTGTTTTGGAATTTTTCATAGAATCTTTCTCTTTCGATAGCTTTGAGACTTTGTTTGATCGTTTGCGCTGCAGATTGTGCGGCAATCCTGGAAAGTTCTAGCGTATCAGGCGTGACATTAATCAGTAATTTTTCTCCCATGGTCACATCTTTTCTGATTTTCTTTGCATCAGCAAGGGTAATTTGTTGCTCAGGTTCTTCTACTTCCTTACTCACTTCGAGTTCTCTATAAATAGTAACCGTTCCGTCGTTTTCGATATTGACAATAATATCGGATTTTTTGTATTGAGGAAAATCTTTTTTAAATCCAGACTTTATCCCTGCTTTGACGATTTCAAGGACTTGGTACGGATCGAATTTATAATCATCAACAAGCGCCATAATAGCGGCCTGGATACTTTTTCCATCTAATTTCATGGTTTTTTTATGAGTAAATAAAAAATAAGCATATTCTACTATGCTCATAGAGAAGATAACAATTTTCAAGAAGTTTGCAAGAGGATTGAACTTGACTTTACATAGAAAATAACTATATTCACAAAGATGAATCTCAGATAATTAACAGAAATTTAAAACAATAAAAAAAAACAAAAAAACAAACAAAATGGAAAAAAAAAATTTATCTGCTGATTGGGAAGCTTTTAGAATACAGAGCAACCAACAAATAAATGCAGAGTCAGAATTTAGGTATTCTTCGACAACAGAGAGAACAACAATTATTCAGGCACTAGTGCTATGGTCATTCTCTCGTAAGATCACCAACAACGAAGAGAGAAGGAAATTTTGTTTAGAGTATTTAACAAAAAAGCTTCCTTCAAAAATCAAACTCGTTGCAATGATCGAATGTCTCCCAGACCGCGTATGGCGGCGTCTTCTTTGGAAAGAAAATATAGACTTTATGTCCTTTGAATCTTTTCTGAGAAGAATCACTTTTACACAGTGCATTGCCATTGAGCAAAGTTTCAAGGCTTTGTATGCTGAGCATCCTGCTACTCCTAAAGTCATGAAAAGGACTCTATGGAACAGAATTAGTAATTTTTTTACAGGTACAAATGCAAAAACGTTACTTGCAGAGGAATACACACTTAGTGTGAGAAACAACAACAAACCAGCATGGGCGTTTAATTTGATGCACTTGGACTTCGGATTCAGCCTCTATCCAAAAGGCGAAGATGATGATACTAAGATTACCAATAAAAAATGGACAAGATTTCTATCTATCAAAGAACACATTAATGACTTTGTGGTAGACAGAGAATTTGGAAAGTACTGGTGGTTCTATAAAACAGCCAGATCCAACTATGTTTTACGTCCTAAGAAAGAGGTACAAATAAAAGATCATGTATGTCCTGGATTTTGGGCAACGTTTATTTTGCATCTCATTTTTTGGATAGCATCGCCTATCGCATTTACCATTGGTAGTATAGTTATTATTCAATCTGCTTATTGGAATGCAGGCGCAATGTTGCTCATGATTCCGGCTATCATTACTCCACTGTGGATTGTCATAGCCAGTATAAAGTTATTTGTAAAAATGTTATTTAGGATAATATCTAAAATTCCATTTCCTCAAAAACTAAAAAAACCTTTATTGAATGTGGCGAAATGGTTTGGCATATTAATTATTGCCCTCATAGTACTAGCTGTCGTGGTCTTTGTTTTTATCGGAATAGGAAAAATAATTTGTTTTTTTGTTCCAATATTAGGGAGTTTGCTGTCAGTTGCATTTGTAATGACAGCACTGTTCTTCAGTTTAGTCGGTGTCATAATGTTCGGCATAATTTTGCTCGATGATACGCCTGACTTCTACAGAAAAATTCCGAAATGGATAAAAGCAATCGGATATGTTACTTTGGTTGCTACAGCAGTACGGTTACTTGATCTCTATGTTTCCGATCATGTAGTAAATGCTATCGTTCTCTGTGCAATTTGGCTTTGGGAATGGCTTTCCTATGCCCCACTGCTGTTTGCATTGTTGTTTTTTGAGCTTTGCTTCTTTGGTGTAGCTACATGGTTAATGACTTTATTT
>Ga0172379_10008492_pt1 | contig 12913 bp, 15 predicted proteins | sample GrowelOW334metaG_FD_119756 | JGI IMG/M metagenome (GOLD analysis project Ga0172379, IMG submission 119756) | Groundwater microbial communities from an aquifer near a municipal landfill in Southern Ontario, Canada - Groundwater well OW334 metaG | ecosystem: Environmental > Aquatic > Deep... | reverse complement strand
TCCCGACATGGTCGGACATACCGGCGATGTCAAAGCGACTGTTAAATCAATCGAATATATAGATAAATGCATTGGTGATGTGGTTGATTTGATTTTATCCAAGAATGGCGTCGCGATCATGGTTGCTGACCACGGCAATGCGGAGGAATTGGTCAATTTGCAAACCGGTGAAATTGACAAAGAACACAGTACCAATCCTGTCCCATGCGTCATCGTCGGCCATGAGTTCGAGGGAAAATCAATGGATGACATTTCCGATATCGGCAATGATTTAAGTTTAATGCAACCGGCCGGCTTGCTTTCTGATGTGGCTCCGACAATTTTACGATTATTGCAAATTTCCCAACCGGATGGCATGTCAGGCAGACCGTTGATATGATCAGATTGAAAAGAATTAATATTCTACTTGCAATTCTACTTTTGTTTTTAATAATCGCGATCACGCTTATTGGTGCTGATCGCGTTATTGAGACTGCGGCTGACGGAAAAGTTTACAATGACACGAATTTGATTCCGCAAAACAAAGCCGGTTTATTATTGGGAACATCAAAATATCTAAATGACGGCCGTGAAAATCTTTTTTACAAATACAGAATCGAAGCTGCCAAGGAATTATTTGACGCACAAAAAGTTGATGTTTTGGTTGTAAGCGGGGATAACGGTCGCAAAACCTATAACGAACCGGAAACAATGAAAGATGATCTTGTGGCATTGGGAATTCCGGAGTCTGATATTTATTTGGATTACGCCGGGTTTCGCACGCTTGACTCGATTGTCAGAATGGATAAGATATTCGGGCAAACCGATTTTACCGTGATCTCCCAAGAATTTCACAATGAACGCGCCATTTATCTTGCCCGAAAAAATAATTTGAACGCAATTGGTTATAATGCCACGGCGGTCCCGATTGCCATCAGTCCACGAGTTTGGCTAAGAGAAAGATTGGCGCGCGTAAAGGTATTCATTGATTTATTTTTGGGTATTCAGCCAAAATTTTTAGGTGAACCGGTCAGAATAAATTGATAAAATATGCCGGAATTGCCGGAAGTGGAAACCATCAAACGAGATTTGGATTCTCGCGTACTCAATAAAAAAATCAAAACGATTTGGATTGAACCGAGTTTCTCAAAAAAAATACTCCCGTCAACCGAGGAGTTTTTGAATTTAATCGGCAAACAATTTAAAAAATTGAATCGTAAAGCCAAATTATTGTATTTTGAGACAAATGATAATCGTTTTCTTTTGTGCCATTTAAAAATGACGGGGCAATTGGTATATCGGAGCGAAACAGGCAAAACCGTCAGCGGCGGTCATGCTATAACCTCGGTCGACACAGTGCCCAATAAATTCACCCGCGTAGTTTTTACTTTTAAGGACAAATCAAAGTTATATTTTAATGATTTACGGAAATTCGGATATTTCAAATTTACAAACAACAATGAGTTGGAAAAAGAATTGAGCAAATATGGAATTGATGCGCTTGATCGAAAAATGGATTTTGCGATGTTTACGGGAATTTTGCAAAAAAGAAAAAATTATCGAATAAAACAATTTTTACTCACACAAGACTTGATTTCCGGACTTGGTAACATTTACGCCGATGAAGCGCTTTTCGCGAGCGGTATCAGGCCGATGCGTCGAATAATGACCTTGAAAAAAGCGGAAAAAGAGAAATTATTTCATTCCATAAAAAATATCTTGCGGTTGGGAATTGAACATGGAGGCACCTCGGTCAACACTTATGTCAACGGCACCGGCACCAAAGGCGATTTTCAAAATTTACTAAAAGTTTACGGTAAAAGCGGAGAACCATGTTCTGATTGCGGTACGATAATAAAAAAAATAAAACTTGCGGGGAGAACCGCCAGCTTTTGCGCGAGATGTCAAAAATAATTATTCACACCAACGGAAATGCTTTATCTCAACTCGTTAATTTTAGGGTTAGTTCAAGCGCTCACTGAATTTATTCCGGTTTCAAGTTCCGGACATTTGGTCATCTTGCACGATTTGTTGCAAACTGATATTTCCCAAAATTTGGCGTTCGATGTCGCGCTTCACTTGGGAACCGGTTTCGCGTTGCTGATATTTTTTAGAAAGGAAATTTGGCGTTATGCAAAAGTGCTTCTTTATTATTGCGTCAAAAAGGAAAATATCGACAAACATGATTTACATATCGCAATCAATCTGATAATTGCGGCGATTCCCGCGGGAGTCATTGGCGCATTGTTCAATGATTTTATCGAAGAAAGATTGCGTTCACCGTTTGTGGTCGTTTTTACTTTAATTTTGGGCGCTTTGTTGTTTTTCGCGGTTGAAAAATTTTCCAAGCGTTCGAAAGAATTGTCGGTTATCAATTATGGCCAATCGGTACTTATCGGCTTTGCTCAGGCAATTGCGCTGATTCCGGGAATTTCACGATCCGGAATCACAATGACCGCGGCCATGGCCCTGAATTTTAAACGCGAAGAAGCCGCGCGTTTTTCGTTTTTAATCAGTTTGCCAGTAATATTCGGCGCCGGATTGATGAAACTCTTTGATTTTACGGCAGCAGATTTCACCGTGCCGCAAATTTTAACTTTCAGCATCGGATTTCTCACTTCCGGCGTGGTTGGTTTCATTGTTATCAAATATCTGCTAAAATTTTTACAGAACCACAGTCTGGCTGTTTTCGGCTGGTATCGTATCGCGCTGGCAATAATTCTATTAATTTGGCTCATGCGTTAGTAAATTACCGCACACTTCAGTGTGCGAACGCTCGCAAGCGTTGTTATCGGTTAGCCTTGCTAGGCGCGCGGACTAAAGTCCGCGGTAATTTATAAAACTTTTTACAGATTTTTATATGAAAGTCATCATCATGGCCGGCGGCGGTGGCACTCGTTTGTGGCCACTCAGCCGCGAAGCGAAACCAAAACAATTTTGCAAAATAACCGGCGACGAAACATTGTTTGAAGAAACCGTCGGCCGTTTTTTGAAATTCATTCCGCCTTCGGATATTTTTGTTTGCTTAAATGAAAAATTGGCACCAATCGCGAAAGAATTGGTACCGATAATTCCCTCCGAGAATTACATCATTGAACCGGAGAAAAGAGACACGGCGCCGGCCATGGGTTTGGCCGCGGTTAAATTGATGAAACAATTTCCCGACGAACCGATTGCCTTTATTCCGTCAGATCATTATATCGCCGACAAACAAAAATTCATGAAAATTATACAGAAAGCTGACGCCATAATTCGCCAGACCGGAAAAATGTTGGACATCGGAGTTTTTCCGGAATTCCCAAGCACGGTTTTGGGTTATACGAAAATAGGCAAGTCGGTGGCTGGATTTGATGATCTCGAAATTTTTGAATTTATGGGACATACGGAAAAGCCGGATTTTGAAACCGCCAAGAAATATTTAGATTCCGGGGAATTTTTATGGCACGCCAGTTATTATATGTGGACTCCCCGAAAAATAATGGAAGCGTTTGAAAAATACAGTTCCGCGCATTTTGAATTGTTAAAAGCCATTGCCACTGCATCGACATTGGAGCAGGAAGTCGAGGCGTTCAAAAAATTGGAAAAAATTTCTTTTGATTACGCGATTACCGAAAAAATATCGCCGGCCGATGTTTTAATAATCAAAGCGGATTTCGGCTGGAGCGATGTCGGCGCATTCGATGTGCTATACGAAGCGCAAAAAAGAAAAGCCGATGAATCCGGCAATCTGATTTTTGCCGATTGGGAAGGCTACGATACTTCCAGTTGTCTGATTTACGGATTGGAAAATAAAAAAATCGCGACTATCGGTGTTGATGATTTGGCGATAATCGACTCTCCGGACGCATTGCTCGTTTGTCGCAAATCCAAAGCTCAAGAAGTTAAAAAAATCGTTGAAAAATTGAAAAATAAAAATCAAACAGATTATTTATGATCAAAAAATTAAATTTTATCGTCTTGCTGATTATATTGACAATCGCGGTTAGTGGCTATGAATTGAATAAAAAAGTGAATGCGCCAAATGGTAATCCGTTTGGAGACAAAAACTTTGTAATTGAATCCGGCCAAGGAGTAACCACAATCGCGGAAAATTTAAAATCCAATGGATTTTTGGAAACGCCATTTTTATTCAAATTGTATGTTTGGATGAAAGGCGCGGAATCTTCTTTTGTTGATGGCGATTTCAATTTGCGCACGGACATGAGCATTGTCGAATTAATCAACCAATTGCATGAACAACAACAAAATAAGGAAGTGACGATCACAATTACAGAGGGGATGAGCATTGAAGACATTGATGAATATTTGGCAGAGAAAATCGGAGTGCTTAAAAAGAATGAATTTATAGCTTATTGCGCCAAGTATGATTTAAAACAACATTTGTTTTTGATTGATAGACCCAAAGGAAAAAACTTGGAAGGTTATCTATATCCAGACACTTATCGGATATACAAACAAACCACTGTCGCGGAAATCGTTGAAAAAATGTTATCCAATTTTGACGCGAAGTTAACCGATGATTTGCGTGCGGAAATAAAAAGGCAGAAAAAAACATTGAATGAAGTACTGACACTGGCGAGTATTGTGGAAAAAGAAATGTATGGTTATGAAAATAGGCGAGTGGTAGCCGGCCTTTTTCAAAATCGTTTGGATATAAGTATGCCGTTGCAATCTGATGCCACAGTCAATTTCATTACCCACAAAGGAATGGAGCGACCGACATTGGCTGACACGAAAATCGATAATCCATATAATACTTATAAATATTACGGTTTGCCTCCGGCGCCGATTTGCAATCCGAGCATCGAGGCGATCAAAGCGACTATTTACCAAAAAGAAAACGATTATTTATATTTTATCACCACTCCTGATAATGAAATCATTTACGCAAAAACATACGAAGCACATTTGAGAAATGTCCAAAAATATTTAAACTAACAATTTTTATGTTGAACAAACCATTTTGGAAAAAAGTTTTTGAAAAACAAGGCAAATTTGATGACAGTCGACATGTAATCATTGCGCTGACCGCTGACGCTCAACACGGAGCCAAACAAGCGATCTTTGCGTTGCAGCGAGAGAATTTCAAAGAAGCGCAAGAAAAATTAGCGGCGGCGCGCACGATTTTAGCCAAATTGGACAAACAACACGGCAAGGATTTTCGCTTGCGCATGCAAGGTTCCTGGAAATCAGCGTGTGAGGAATTCGCCGAAGCAAAACTTTTTTCCGATTTTATGAACGGCAAAGAGATGAACGCCATCAAAGAATTTAATCTGGAACCGGATGAATATTTCGGCGGATTGTCGGATGTTACCGGCGAAATTGTGAGGATGATGGTAATTTGGACGACGCAAAAACAATTTGCCAAAGTGCATCAAGCCAATGAAGTCGTGCACGAAGTGATTCATCAGCTTATGGAATATAATTTCACCGGCTATTTGAGAACAAAATTCGATCAAGCGAAAAACAATTTACGCAAAGCCGAAGAAATCGTTTACGATATCAGTCTGAAAAATTAATTTTGCCGTATGCCTGATAATATTTTATCCGAAGATGAAATTTACGAAAAAAATCAGGAGTACATGCGCGAAAAGTTGAAATCAACAAACCGACCGGAACCGAAAGACCCGCCGCGCAAAATAAATAAACTGACTTGTTGCTTGCCGATTATTTTTATTTTAATCATGGCCGGCGCAGTACTTTTTTATTTTGTTTCAAATGTACAGAGTGCGGTCCGCGAAGATGTAAAAAAGAAGTTTGAAATCATAAAACAAAATATCCCGGACGCAAAAGACGAACTAAAAAAAAGCTTTTTGCATGGTGAAGCGCTCTATACTGAAACGAAAACAAATATCGATACAGCCACTGACACCTATAAAGACACAAAAGAACTGATTGATGATGTTCAACAATTCGTAAAATAAAAAAAAATCCGCCGATGTGCGGATTTTTTTTTGCAAAAGAAACGACGCTATCCAGGTTCTGAATAGCGTCGTCCCCACCTTGCGATGGCTGGGCTTCTTGGGTTGTTAGGGCGATTATGTCCCCGTGTTCAACCACTTATGCCCGCGGTTTTGTGAACCGCCATTCGCTGTGGGTGCCCGTCATGTCCGGCGTAGATGGACGCTGACGGGCGATGTCAGTTGTTTGCGCTCCGATCACGGGTGCCGAGTTGAGCGCGAAATTGGTCTCGACACCCTAACGCTTGGCTACCAGGATCATCCTTTCTCCTCAGGGTGATTCCGGTGACATCTGCCTGCGCGGCGGTGACGTCTGTCTCCCGCGGCCGTCGGTGCGCTTGACGATGGCAGAGCCGGTAGTTCCGTGCAACCCGCACGTAGGTTCCCGTGCCCATCTCGGGTGGATGGCGTTAGTAATCCTTGAGCAGAGGCTTGTGCCTCATCTGCCCCCCTGAACCTTCATTCGACGCGCTGACGGATATACCGTAGTCGCGACTGGATTGTGCGGAGTCCTTGTCGGGTACGCAGGTTTTATTTGGGCCGCGTACTTCGCCCGCGTCAGACCGAAGTCTAACGTATATGCAACACACTTTTTGGCGAGCGGTGCTACTTCGCTCGTGGATGCTCCTCCCAGGTCATTGGTTTTCTACGCTCCTTCGGTGGTTCTGGTTTGGGGTCGTCCTTGTGCAAGTGCAGCGTCATTTTTGGCAGGTGGTGCTGCAGTCCACCCGTTACTGTTTACGTTTCTTCATTTTGTCAAAGTTCTCCTTGGGGTTGATCTCTGTTTGCGCCCACCCAGGTTCAGAAAGAGGCAATCTTGGGCTTCGATTGGCCTCGCAACTTTTTTGAATATGCAGATATAATATCAGAATTGTTATATTTTGTCAATACAGGGCATTGCTTTTTTATACAATTTTGCTTAATTTATTTAAAATTTAAATTAAAATCACCCTAAAAATGGGTGACTGAAAAAGAATGAGTATTTATTGGCAAACTTGTTTTTCGCGTGATATACTGATTGCGTTATGGAAAATAAAACACTCTACATAATCGCGACTCCAATTGGAAATTTAGCGGATATTTCGGCTAGGGCTTTAGAAACCTTAAAAAATATCGATGTCTTATTGTGTGAAGATACACGAGTTACAGGACACTTGTTATCATTGCTCGGGATTGAAAAGCAGATGCTCAGTCTCCATCAACATACGGATGAATCGAAAATTCGCGGCATTTTAGAAAAATACTCTAATATTGGTTATGTTTCCGATGCTGGGACTCCCGGTATTTCCGATCCCGGAAATAAATTGGTACAAATGGCAGCAAGTTTGCTTTTTACGATAATTCCAATACCGGGCGCTTCCGCAGTTACCGCAGCTTTAAGTGTTTGCGGTTTTCCGACAGATAAATTCTTGTTTCTTGGTTTTCTTCCCAAAAAAGGCAAAACAAAAATTTATGAGACTATCAAATCTTCAATTTATACAACCGGATTTTTTGAATCTCCTCATCGAATTGTAAAAACTTTGACAGATTTAAAAAGTATTTTGGAACCAAAACGCCAAATGGTAGTTTGCCGCGAACTGACAAAAAAATTTGAAACTATTTACCGAGGCACCGCGGAACAAATATTGCCGGAAGTTGAAAAACATGAAAAAGGCGAATTCGTGATAATTATTTGCGGTCAATAAATATGGAATTCACGGAAAAAGAAAAACAAATGGAAAGATTTTGGGTTTCGCAAACCGCGATTATAATCAGGGATAATAAATGTTTGATTTTGGAAAGCATTGATGTGGCTGGTGGGTGGATGCTTCCCGGCGGCCGTGCGGATATTGGAGAAGATGGCGAAACCGCGTTCAAACGAGAAATGAAAGAAGAATTGGGCATAAACTCTTTTCAAATATTAGACATCGTTGATTACAAACTTTGGTACACTCCAAATAGACATGTACCGGTTTGCACAATCGTAAATCTGGTGGATATCGGAACTGCGGAAATAAAATTAAGCGAAGAGCATTCAAGTTTTCAGTGGGTTTCTTTGGAAAATTTGCATAATTATCACTTCCGTTGGGATAAAGCCGCGGAAATTATTCGTAAAGGGTTTGAACTGAATCAATAAGCTAAATTAAAATGAATATATGGAAAAATTCTTTATCACCACGCCGATTTATTATGTAAACAGCAAACCGCACATCGGACATGCTTATACAACGATCATTGCCGATGCGTTTGCCAGATATTATCGCTTCAAACTCGGAGACGATAATGTTTTCTTTTTGACCGGCACAGATGAACATGGCGCAAAGATCGCTCAGTCCGCGGAAAAATTGGGGAAAACTCCGCAAGAGTTTTGTGATGAAATTTCCGGACAATTTAAAAATTCCTGGCAAAATTTATCGATTGAACCGAATGATTTTATCAGAACCACCGAAGAACGGCATGAAGAAGTAGTAAAAAAAATACTTTCCACTTTAAAAGAAGCCAAAACGCCAAAAGGCAATGATGTGATTTTCAAAGGAAATTACGAGGGTTTATATTGCGTCGGTTGCGAGTCTTACAAAAAAGAAACCGATTTGATTGACGGCAAATGTCCTGATCACGGCACAGCGCCTGAATTTTTACATGAGGAAAATTATTATTTCAAGTTGTCTGATTTTGGCGATGCGATCGCGGAAAAGATTCGCAAAGATGAAATACGAATTTTGCCACAGGAACGCAAAAATGAAGTTTTGAGTTTTATCGAACAAGGATTGGAAGATATTGCCATCAGTCGCGAACAGGTGAAGTGGGGGATTAAATTGCCTTTTGACGAAAATCAAACGACATATGTTTGGATTGACGCTTTGGTGAATTATATTTCAGCGCTTGGCTTTCCGGATTCAGAAAATTACAAAAAATTCTGGCCGGCGGATGTTCATCTGCTTGGCAAAGACATTTTAAAATTCCATTGTATAATTTGGCCGGCGATTTTAATCGCGGCTGATTTGCCATTACCCAAAGATTTGTTCATTCACGGTTATTTCACCATTGACGGCCAGAAAATGTCCAAAACATTGGGCAATGTGATTGATCCGAACGAAATTGTTTTTGAGTACGGCGCGGAAGCCGCTCGTTATTTGATTATTTCCCAATTTGCGTTTGGCCAAGACGGTGATGTCAAAGCGGAAGAATTTAAAATAAAATTTAACGCCGATTTAGCTAACGGCTTAGGCAATCTGGTGAGCAGAACGCTTGGCATGATTGAAAAATATTGCGGCGGGAAAATTCCGGCCGGTAAATATAACGCTGATTTGGATTTAAACAATCTTTGGACTGTTGTTGACGCCAATTATTCCAATTATCGAATTTTGGAAAATCTAAAAGAAATTTGGAACGCCATCAGCTGGTGCGATGGTTATATCGCGGCGCAAAAACCGTGGGTTTTGGCAAAAGAAAACAAACAAGCGGAACTCGAACAAGTTTTATACAACGCACTGGAAATAATTCGCCACATCGCATTTTTAATTTTGCCGGTATTGCCGCAAACCAGCGAAAAAATTCTCGATCTGTTGAAGGTTGCTAAAACCGATTTTGAAAGTGCGAAGCAAATCAACGGATTAACCGTTGGCGCGCAATTGACGCAAACAGAACCACTCTTTTTGCGAAAATAAAAAAAAACGCTCGAAAGCGTTCGAGCGTGAAAATTCAGTTCCTGATATCGAGTGCGCGCGAATTGTGACCGGTCGCCACCTTGCAAAAGATATTCCTCAAAGCCAGACAGAACGACATCCATCGCATCACTTCTTCTTGGTGCCGGCGTGGAGTGCTCTGCTTGTACTCGGGGAGTCCTTTTTCCGCGACTTCTCGTTCATGGACGAATACGGGGAACAACTTGTTTTCGGCTGGCAGTTGATTGCCGAGTTCATCATAGGCAACGAGCCCCAATCTCTTTGAAGCGAATTGCAATTGCAGAAAGCCGTTGGCCGAGATGTTGCCAATCCAGCATTCATGATTTCGCTGCTCCGGATGCGTAAAGATCTCCATTGAGTCCTCCCTGCGTGAACCGAACTGTTTATATTTAAACAATTTAATTAGTTTTTGTCAATATGTTTGATACACACGCTCATGTCAATTTCAATGCGTTCAAGTCAGATTCCCCGGATGTCTTGAAACGAGCGCAGGAGGCCGACATCTCCATTGTCAATGTTGGTTCTCAATATTCCACCAGTGAACGAGCGGTTCAAATTGCTCAAATTTACGAAAATGTCTATGCGGCGATTGGTTTGCATCCGGTTCATTTGGAAGAAATGGTCATTGAAGAAGAGGGCGAAACATTTGAAACCAGACAAGCGGAATTTGATTTCGAGGCTTACTTCAAGCTGGGGCAAGACGAAAAAGTCGTGGCTGTCGGTGAAACCGGGTTGGACTTTCACCATATCCCCGCAAATATCGACCAAAACAAGGCGATTGAGAAACAAAAAAAGATTTTTCACGAACATATTCGCTTAGCCAATAAACTGGGCAAGCCGGTTATCATCCATTGTCGCGGATCAAAAGAAAATTTTGATGAGGCGTACCGCCAAATTTTTGAAGAATTGAAAAATGATTTGCCGGAAAAACGGGGGATTATGCATTGCTATGGCGGTCCGGTTGATTTGGTCAAAGAAATGACCGATCTCGGTTTTTATATTTCATTCAACGGCATTCTAACTTTTGATAAGACCGGCAAAATCGAATCCATTTTAAAGGAAACGCCACTTAAAAAAATTCTATTTGAAACAGATTGTCCATATCTGACCCCAAAACCGTTTCGCGGCAAACGCAATGAACCGAGTTATGTGCGTCATGTTTTAAACAAAGCGGCGTTGATTTTGAAAATTGAATCAACGGAATTGGAAAAAATCACTGATGAAAACGCAAAAACATTATTTCAATTACAAAACAAAAAAGACATTGAGTCAAACTAATGGTGCAATAAATAAAGTTATTAACAAAAGCGTTGAAAATAAATAATGTTTATGCTAGTATGTAGTTGTTTTTATGATTGACAATAATCAAAAAAAAGAGGGGAAAGCGTGGTGGCAACCGGCCTTGGAGTTCTTTGCTCAAATTGCCGGCTGGATTGTATTTCCAATCCTTGTTGCCATTTTCCTGGGATCGTGGCTGGATGAAAAATTCGGAACCGGACAAAAAATTTATTTCATCAGCATTGCCGTTTCATTTGTCATCACGATTATCGGATTGCTAATCAATACGCGCAGAGCCATGAAACAAATGGACGCCGTCACAAAAGCGGAAATTGACTCTAAAAATCAAACGAAAAAATAAATATGACAACATCGGTCGAAAACAATTTGCCAGAAGCGCAACCAGAGGCGACTCAAAGCACCGGCCATGAAATAACATTGGCGGCCGAGCCGATCTCGGAAATCGGCGGATTTAATATCACAAACTCAGTGCTCAATACTTGGCTGGTGGTTTTTATTGTAATCACACTGAGCCTTGTTATCCGCGCCAAACTAAAAATCAAACCCAAAGGCCTGCAAAATATTTTTGAAATGGTTATCGAAGGCGGATTAAACTTATGCGACTCGGTGACAAATTCCAGACATAAATCGGAAAAAATATTCCCGTTTGTATTTGCGTTATTTCTCTTTATTTTGGTCAACAATTGGATGGGCATGTTGCCGGGCATCGGTTCAATCGGATTTATGGAAACAACCGGCGCTCACAGCGTTTTCGTTCCTTTTTTTCGCGGTGGCACAGCTGATCTGAATACCACATTGGCCTTGGCGCTTATCGTCGTTTTGGGCGCGAATATTTTCGGCATCATTTCGACCGGATTATGGAAGTATTTCAACAAATACATAAATTTAAAGACACTTGCGCAAATCCCTAAAAAAATATTTAAAGATCCGACTGTTATTATCGTCAATCCGATTAAATTTTTTGTCGGTTTGATCGAATTGATCGGCGAAGTGGCAAAGATTGCGTCGTTGTCGTTTCGTTTGTTTGGTAATATTTTTGCCGGTGAAGTACTTTTGTCATCAATGGCTGTAATATTCGCGTTCGGATTGCCGATTCCATTTATGTTTCTGGAAATAATTGTCGGCGTGATACAAGCGTTGATTTTCGCCATGTTGACTTTGGTTTATTATACGATTGCCACGAGCGATCATGAAGAAGAACATTAATTTAATATATTAAGAATGTTGTACCGACCTCTGTTAGCAAAATTTATCTTGCGGCAAGAATCGATGCAATAGTATAAAACTATGGATTTAGTAATGCTTGCCAAAGGTTTGGCCATTGGCATCGGTGGAATTGGCCCTGGAATCGGTGTCGGATTAATCGGCGCGAAAGCCATGGAAGCCATCGGACGCAACCCGGAAGCGACAGGAAAAGTTTTGGTGCCTATGCTTCTCGCGTGCGCTTTTGCCGAAGCTATCGCTATTTACGCTTTGGTTATCGCTTTCAGTATCAAATAACGGATTTTTGTTCTGCTCTGAAATTTTCAGGGCAGTCAAAAACTCATTATCAAACAAAGAATATGGACGACCTCATCAAAACATTTCACATTGATTGGAAAACATTAATCGCGCAAGCCGTAAATTTCGGCGTCGTGCTTTCGGTTTTATATTTTTTCGCGACAAAACCATTGATGAAAATAATGCACGACCGTGAAAAAAAAATAAACGATGGCATTTTCAACGCCGATAAAGTCGAAAAAAAGCTTAAAGAAGCTGAAGATGAGAAAAAGCTGAAAATAACCGAAGGTCGCAAAGAGGCGCAAAAGATTGTCACCCAATCAGAGAAAGACGCGGAAACAGTCAAACAACAAAAAATCGATGAAACTCGATTGGAAGTGAAAAAATTGGTTGATGAAGCCAGACGCCAAATCAATACTGAGCGAGAATCCATGGTCAAGTCGGTTAAAAACGAACTGAGTGATCTGATCATGCTCGCGGTCAACAAAGTTACAAAAGCCGGCATTAACG
>Ga0172379_10008491_pt1 | contig 12914 bp, 12 predicted proteins | sample GrowelOW334metaG_FD_119756 | JGI IMG/M metagenome (GOLD analysis project Ga0172379, IMG submission 119756) | Groundwater microbial communities from an aquifer near a municipal landfill in Southern Ontario, Canada - Groundwater well OW334 metaG | ecosystem: Environmental > Aquatic > Deep... | reverse complement strand
TCGGCTGATTCATTTTGATGAGTGTTTAATTTTGCTCAAGTAGTTTGCCAATTTCCTCGAGACTTTCTGGCGCTGAAATGCCATAGCTTTCTAATTTTTTTTGGATGGTTTCATTGTAGTCCAGACCATATTCCGAGAACTTGGCTTGTGCTTCTGTAGTAAAGTCGGAAAAGGCAGAAAGTAGGCCAGAAATTTTTGCAAGACTGGCAATGTCTCTCAGGGGGTCCTCATCCTTGGGTCTTAGTGTTTGAGCGAGTTCATTAGAATAGAGCGCGAGATTTAGGGCTTTTATGTGCAGATCAACCAGATTTTCCGGCACTTCCAGGGCTTTTAGCTGTTCAATGATTTTGGTTTGACTTTCAGCGAGTTTTTCGATTCCGTCGGTGTTTCGACTGGAAATGGCGGAAATGATGATGTTTTGGATGTTTTGAATAACTTTTGGGGCGTCACTGAGCGAGGTGATTGGTTCAGGTGAATTACTGGAAAGAATATAGATGAGCGCGGTGAGATAGTTGGTGGCGTCCTCTTTGATTTTCTCAAGTGCTCTTTTTTCGCTTAAATTAGCATAACTAGCTTGACTTTTGATGTTTAAATCCTCTCTTTTTATTTCTGGTAGATTCGTCTCCCCGAGATTGTTATCGCCTGCAATTGTTTGATCAATGAGCGACTGAACATCTTCCAAGGAAGGGGGGCTGTCCGATGATGTGGTGAGCTTGGAAAGTCTTTCTGAGAGATCAGTGGTGAGATTTTTTTGAGTGGAGTCGCCAAGCACACTATCGGCGGAAGCGATTTTTGAAGCGGTGGTGTCTGCGATTATTTTATCTCCAGGAGCGGGCTTTAGGGGGTTATATCCAGCGCGCACTTCCGCTCCGTCGGAATAGCCATCACCATCCGTGTCGCTTTTTTGCGGATCGGTTCCATACATTTTTTCTTCTTCATTAGTCAGTCCATCTTGGTCACTATCAAGAAAGACACTGCTGGTTGTGTTAGTCCTATCTTCGGCGCCTACATAGAAAGCAAAACTCAAAATGAGCAAACACCCCAAAACCAAAAAAGTCGAGTTGATATTTTTTATTTTCATATGTCTGGATTATACCACAACCACTGTCAAGTTGTGAAGGGGAAAAGATTTGCTTTGAATTTTTTTGAGTGCTAAATTAGAGTTATGCAAAAAGTAGCTAAATTTATTGATAATATTTTGGAAAAAAGAGTCAGTCCAGTGGCTTGGTTTTTTAATTTTTTGGGGATTGTTGTGGTGCGGTTATATCTCGATAAATTTATTGCACGAGCTCGTTCTCCCCTGTTTGATTTGATTATGGATTTGCATAATCTGATCTTCTTTTTTTTGTCGTTTGCTCTTTTGTGGCTTGTTTTGACTCTAGTGCTCAAAAAGAAGCCTTTTGATCTGAGTTATTTAATGCTTTGGGTAAGTCTGGCCATTATTTTTCCACCACTATTTGATTTGGCGCGCACCGGCGGAGAGGTTTTTTGGAGCTTCTATCTGCTTAGTTCCCCGCAGGACCTATTTTTGGAATATTTGACATTTTTTGGCCATCTTCCTTCAGGAATAGTGTATTTTGGCACCAGGATAACTGCACTGGCAGGAGTATTTTTTCTAACGCTTCTAGTTTGGGTAAAAACTAAAAAAGTTTCTCGCTCTCTACTCGCATTTGTTGGGACATATTCGGGGTTATTTCTGATGGCCGCTTTTCCAACGTTATTTTTTTATTTGGTTACTTTTCTGGAAAAAAAGAGCTTGCTCGCGATCCAGCCTTTTCAAATTATTCAATTTTTTTCGCAAACTAAAATTTTTGGCATTGAGCTAGAGGATTCTATCTATGCATTGGTCCATAATTTGAATCTGGTTTATTTCTTGCTTGTTTTCATTTTGCTTAGCTATTTTTTCTGGAAATCAGAAGCGAAAATGTTTTTGGCTGTGATGCGTAATTTGCGTTATCCCCAAATCTTTTTCCACTCAGGGCTGCTGTTTTTTGGTTTTAGCGTTGGGTTTCTCGCCTATCCAGAAAGCTTTAACCTAACTCTGTTCTCTGTCCTAGCTTTTTTGGTGGTCTGGCTTAGTGTTTTTTTGGCCTGGGAAGCTTCGGTGGTAGTGAATGATATTTTTGACTATAATGTTGATTCAGTTTCTAATCCCGAGCGACCGCTCCAGAAAAACCTTTTTACTGTGAGTGGGTATGCGCAATTTGGCACTGTGCTATTTTTCCTTTCTATTATTGGCGGAATGCTTTTGCATTACAAACTAGGTATATTGCTCATCGTCTATCAAATTCTCGCTTGGTTCTATTCGGCCGCGCCATATCGCTTGAAGCGTTTTCCTGTCATTGCCTCTTTTCTAAGTGCTGCAACTTTGCTCACAGTCTTTTTTGTGGGTTTTATTTTTTTCTCCCCGACGCAAAACCTGGATCATTTGCCATGGCGAATTGTTTTTCTGCTTCTTATTACTTATACCCTATCTTTGCCGATTAAGGATTTCAAAGATATCGCCGGAGATAAAAAAGATGGTGTGTGGACAATTCCTGTAATCTTTGGTGAGGAGAAGGGGCGCTTAATTGTTGGCGCAGGAATCTTTATTTCCTATGTGTTGAGCATTTTTTTCATCAATGAAATGCGCCTATTTTGGTGGGCGATTATTTTTGGCTCGCTTTCTTTTTTGGTTATGAATAATAAAAAAATCCACCCCAGAAGTGTTTTTTGGTGGATTTTGCCGTTGGTTACGTTGTATGGTTTTGTGGCGGTGAGGATTATTTTTTTCTAATTTCTGAACTATGATTTTTCTGATTAAATGATTGGCATGATTAGAAATTCTTATAATAATTCCACCAACTTCTTCCAGTCGTCTAAGTTTAATTCTTGTGCTCGTTGGTTTGGTGTAATTCCAATTTGTTTTAATTTTTCTTCGACAACAGTTTTTTCTAGTTGCAAGCTGGTGGAAAGATTATTGACCAGCGTTTTTCTTTTAGCGGAAAACCCGGCCTTTACTAGGCTAAAAAACTTTTTAATTTCATCTTTGCTTGCCTGCCGAAGCTTTAGCGTAGGCAGGCTTCTTGTTATTCTGATGACCGCGCTATCCACCTCTGGCACAGGAAAAAAAGCCGTTTTTGGCACCGTAAAAAGTAGTTCCGGAGTGGCATAATATTGCACAGACAAAGCCAGGATGCTCAGCTTTCCGGCTTTGGCACAGATGCGTTCGGCCACTTCTTTTTGTACCATGAGGATCATTTCTATTGGCGGATATTTAGTTTCCAAAAACAAACGAATAATTGGCGAGGTAATATAATAGGGAATATTAGCGATGACTTTATAGGAATAATCCGTATCATCTGTAGAGACGCAGCATTGCTGCGTCTTGGTGTTAATGGTTTTGCTGTTGGTCTCTACAATCAATTCCGGCAAATTAATTTCTAAAATATCAGCGCTAATAATTTTCACTTTGTCATTCCCGCGGAGGCGGGAATCCAGTCTTGAGGCTAGGTTTTTGTCGATTTCAATCGCTACAACTTTTTTGGCATACTTCGCTAACCTTTCTGTCAATACACCTTCGCCAGGGCCAACCTCAATCACAAAATCATCCGCACTCAAATTAGCGACCTGGATAATTTTGTCTAAAATGGCCTTATCTCGAAGAAAATTTTGACCTAAAGATTTTTTTGGTTGCATGATATTTAGCTTAAGATAATAATCAGTTTAACACTTCTTCCACTTTCACACCAATCACCCCTGCGCCAAGAGAAGCGATTTTTTGGAAAGCCACTTTATCAAGATCGATAATGCGACCTTTGCCCTGGGGGCCATAATCATTAATTTGGACGATAATCGATTTGCCATTAGCAGTGTTAGTCACCCTGGCATAATTACCTTTCGCGATGGTCGTGCTGGCAGCAAATAGCCCGCCTTTCCAGGCGTACCATGTCCCCTGGCCCTTTTTGGCCGGCCCGGTTTTAACATATGTTCCCTGGGTCTCAACTTCAGTGACTGGCTCTTTGGCGATGTTTTTTTTCAGTGCGACGCGGGAGATTTCTTTGCCGTCTTTGTAGGTAATTTTATAGGTTACTTCCAAAATTCCCTTTTCACCTTCAATTTCGGTCTTTTTTTCTCGCCAACCAAGCTTGCTGTCTAATTTAGTGGTAATTTTATAGAGAATATCTTCGGGGATCATCTTTTCCTCCACATTGATGCGCGTGACTGTGATTTTTAGATCATTTTCCAGAAGGCCAAGAGTTCCTGGAGTAGTTTTATCTAGACGTCCGAGCATGACCCCATTTTCTTTTAGGGCAAGCAGTAGGCTACGAGAAAGTGTGTGATTTTCGATGGTTTTTCCATCGACAAAAATAGTTATTTTGACTGCGCGACGAATTTGAATGTTTTCTCCCGGAAAAAGTTGACTGGAACGATCTGGCAAGATTTCATCATAGGGGGAAAGTGAAATTTTTTGCTCCGAAAGAAAGTTATCCACAGTCTGCGCACTGGTTTTTAGCTTCATTTCAAGTCCATCGTCGGAAAGAGTTACTAATTTTGGTTGCTCCGAAAAAAGTAATTCTCTTTTTTGGGAATGAAAAAAAAATCTCCATAGGGTGAAAATTATAAGTGCGAAAACTATGAGTTTGGATAGTTTTTTAGGCATTAGATATATTTACACATCTATTCTGTTTTAAACCGATATTGAATGGCTTCGGCGATGTGCATAGGTTTAATTTCAGTTGATTCTTCTAAGTCGGCGATGGTTCTCGCAACTTTAATGATGCGAAAATAGGATCTGGCGCTGAGATAGAAGCGAGAAAGGGCATTTTTCATCAGTTCCGTTCCAGTTGCATCTAGTGCGCAGTGTTTTTTCACCTGTTCAGCTTCCATTTCACTGTTAGTAACGATAGTTAGATTTAAAAAACGCTCGGCCTGAATTTGACGAGCCTTTTCCACGCGTTTTTGAATAACACTAGATTCTTCTGCCTGTTTTTCTTCAGATAACTTTTCAAATTTTAGGCGGGGTACTTCAATGTGAAGATCAATGCGATCCAGAATTGGTCCGGAAATTTTGGCTTGATAGCGAATAATGTTGCCAGGACTGCAAGAGCAGGCTTTTTCTGGGTCGGTGGCATTGCCACAGGGGCAAGGGTTCATAGCAGCAACTAGTGTGAAGCGAGCGGGAAACTCTAGTGTGCCACGTGCACGTGATACAGTAATTGATCCGTTTTCCAGCGGTTGACGCAGATTTTCCAAAACAGAGCGAGAAAATTCAGAAAACTCGTCAAGAAACAAAATGCCTCGGTGAGCCAAGCTAATCTCCCCTGGCTTTGGGATTGTTCCTCCGCCGACAAGAGAAGCTGCGCTGGCTGAGTGATGTGGAGCTCGAAATTGTCTTTTGGTGATGAGACTAGTTTCTTTTGGCAAATAGCCGGAAACAGAAAATATTTTTGTTACCTCTAGGGCTTCGGGAACGCTCAGGCGGGGCAAGATTGAAGCCATTGTTTTGGCAAGTAAAGTCTTGCCCGATCCTGGCGGACCGTTTAAGAGAATATTGTGTCCGCCGGCAGCGGCAATTTCCAATGCGCGCTTGGCATGTTCTTGACCGCGAATATTTTTCATATCATAGACGGGGCTTTCTTTTTCGAATAATTTCTCCAGGTCTGTGCGGGGAAAATTGTCAAGAATAGCTCTCTCTTCCAAGTGCTCAATCAATTCTCGCAAGGTGGAAACAGCAATGATTTTTAGTCCAGAGATAATCGAAGCTTCTTTAGCGTTCTCTTTTGGGACAAAAATAGTGTCAATCTTCTTTTCCTTCGTGAGGATGGTCACCAGAAGAACGCCTTTGACAGGACGAATGCGTCCATCAAGGGACAGTTCTCCTATGAAGAGTTTGTGACTGTAGTCAAAATTTAACTGATTGGTGGCCAAAAGAAAGCCCAGGGCAATCGGCAAATCATAGAGCGGTCCAACTTTTGGCAAGTCAGCCGGAGCAAGATTAACTGTGATGCGACCACACCTGTGCGGAGGAACAAAGCCACTATTTTTCACGGCTGAACTGACCCGATCTTGAGCCTCTTTAATGGCAGTGTCGGGAAGTCCTACAATATTGAAGTGATGCATGCCAGCGGTGATTGTGTCCACCTCCACTTCAACCAGTTCACTTTTCAGGCCAATAACAGCGGCGGAAAGTACTTTTGAAGACATATTTTTGTTTAATTTTTACGATTGATTTGAATAAGAAGAGCCAAAATTCCCAGAAAAATAAAACTATCAGCTAGATTAAACACGGGCCAAACCTTAAGATCAATAAAATCAATTACGCAACCATTATACAGCCGATCAATCAGATTGGAAATAGCACCTGAGATAACTAAAATTAGGGGGAAATTTAAATTTTTAATTTTTGAATTTGAAAATTGATTTAAAACCTTGCCTATAGGCAGACAGGTTTCAAACTTTAAATTTAAAATTAGCAGGCCAATAAATGAAATGATAGCTATAGTGGCTAGCAAAATCAACCAAGATGGCAAAACCACGCCAAAAGCTATCCCTTTGTTGCAAATATAAAATCCGCGGGATGTGCGGATGATATATTTACTGAGCTGATCAATAAAGATGAGCAGAATAGAAGAGAAGACTAATAATTTTTTAGATTTAGATAATCGCATTAGTTGCTAGCATTTAATGCAAGTTTTAGCGCTGGGGTTGGCGCGTAAGCGGTCAAGATCGATTTCTTTTTGGCAGTTTTCGCAAAATCCATAGGTGCCTTTTTCCATTCGTTCCAAGGCAGAAATAACGTCTTGCAAGTTTTTTTCCAGTGTCAGTTCTACTGGCAGATTTTCTGTGTATTCCTCTACTTCTGTGGTATTATCTTCTCGGTCAGTGCCGATTGTGTCAAAATTTGTTTCATAGTCACCTTTTTCTTTGTCGAGGGGTCTGGCGATGCGTTCCAGGCTTTTTTCTAAATCCGCTTTTTCACTAAGTAGTATCGCTTTGAGTTCGTCTAGGTTTTTTTGATCCATAGTTGCTTTGGGTTATTGATTATTCGCTTATAGGTTAATTTTAGCAAAAATGTGGGAAGTTGTCTATTTTTGTTTTTAGATTGCTTTAATGTGCTTAATCTTTGCTCTTCTGGTGTTTATGTTAATCCAAATGGCAATTACATCAAAACGATAAGCATAAGCTAGGAGATTGTTAATTTTTAGATAAAAATAGGCGATTTTGTCTAACTTTTGCATTTTATGGTAATTGACATTTTCTTCTGGCAAGGTGTCTCGAAATTTTTGCATTTCTCTGGATTTTACCTCAACAAAAACTAATTCATTTTTTTTCAAATCTTTGGCAATGATGTCAATCTCTCCTAGTCGACGGCCACTTGGGTTGGCATAGTTCATGGCGATAATCTCATAACTCTTGCTTTTGAGATAGTTGGCGGCAATGCTTTCACCAAGATTGCCAAGTGCTTTTTTGGCTGTAATGCTCATATTTAAAGTTTAGCAGAAATTTTTAGGGAAAACAAAAAACACCCTTTCTTTGGTGCTTATTTTTTCTATCATGCTATTAAATCCCCCCTCTTTTTCGTCGGTTTTCAGAGCTAGGCTGAAAACCGACGGGCTCAACACCCAATAAAAAATAAATTTGGCGAGAGCCCGCCAGCTGTTTGTCATGTATTAAGATAATATGCGGAAACATTTTAGCCGGGTGAGTGGCATCGATGTTATGACAACTATCTATTTTATATACATAACGCAAGATTATTTCTATCCTGACGTTAGAAATGTTGTTTTACCATTCTCTGGTGATTTTTCACCTTTGAATTTGAAAGAACTAGTTTTTTATTATTTATTTTTATATTTTTATAAATAATTTTTGTTTTTATTTTGGGTCTCCGATGTCAGAAATCGAAGCGGCTTTGACGCGTTGGTCAAAACACTTGAACAGTAAAACAATTTTCAATCACAAATAGGGGGAAATTGTGATTGAAAATTGCGTTACCGTTCCGTTACTTTCAAGTTTTTAATGTTCAATATATCTATTATAGCAAAACTTAGAGTGTGCGTCAACGCTAAAATTAGTTTTGGCTTTGAATCGCATTATTTGCAATAAAATGTGTGAAAATTTTTTCAATGTAGTGCGGGACAAATTGGCGAAAATAAAAAGTCGGTTACTTTTTTGAGGCCAAGATGAGCGTTTTTTATTGGCCAATAGGGTTATCAACTGGCTCTTTTTCATCCAATATGACTGGTGGCGCTGCTTGGCTAGACATTTGATCTAGGTGATCAATAAGAGCATACATTGTCATTTTTGTAGTACCAATCAGTAGTTTATTTTTGTGGACAGCATAATCAACAGAAAGATTCTCCGGGGAGATGATATTTTGATAGCGGATTTGCACATTTTTATGCTCGTTAACATAAAAAGGCTTGTCTTTGCTATAGCTGTCTACGAAAAAGAGTGAACTAATCTCATCAGCCAGATTTTTTTCTCCCTGGATCAATGCTTGACTAAGAGCTGATTCATCTTTGGCATCAATTACCAGGCCAACCCTTGACACGACAGTATCATTGTAGATAAAGAGACTGAATGTGTCCCCTAGATTGCTTGTGACAGCAGAAGGAAGGCTCAAGCCAAAACGAACAGAAAAATCATTAAAAGTTAATGGCGCATTTTTTTCGTCGGTAGGGATAAATTCAACTGGCTTGGCATAGCCTTCCGTGGCAACTTTTTGAATATTTTGAGCAAGGAGGTCTTTGGTTTTTTTCGTGTCTCCGCTATTTTCTCCAAGTGGAAGATAGTTTGGTGAGTTTTCGGAAAAAGAAAGCGAAGACGTTGTTGGTTGCTCAGGGATGATTGGCGTGGTTTCTTCTTTCACTCCCGTTTCTTGAGATATTTCCGGCTCCGAATTGATTGGCAATAGTTGTTCATTATTTTGAGCAACTTTTTTTTGCCAAAAAGAGTAGCCGGCAAAAGCTAATGCGAAAAATAAAACCAATGAAAGCAAAAAAAGAATAACCACTTTCCAATTGATAGGCTCTGTTTTTGTCGCTGGTTTTGCTTGTGGCGTTTCCGGCGTGACGCTTTTGGAAGGGGTAATTTTTGCTTGAGGTGTTGTTACTTCAGGTGCTTCGCTGAGAATAGAGCGTTCATTCCAGGAATTTTCGGGACTGAGAAAAGGACTGGTTTTTTGTTTTTCAGTTAGGCTTTCTTGAGTAGGGTCACTTTTTCTTTGGATAGGTGGAATGATTTTTGCACTGCTAGGATTCTTTATTCGCGCGAGGTCTTCCGTCATCGTATGAACAGGTAAATCTTCAATATTAAAGCTATCTTTCTGATTTAGGTTGGCGGAAGAGGGGTTAGTTTTGGGATTAGTGTCAGCGTTATTTTTTAGACCAAACATTTTTTTGTTTTTTTAGTTTAAATTAAAAAAAATAGAAGTGGACACTTGTCCACTTCTATTATATAGCACAATCTAAATTTTGACTAATTTTTATTCTTGAGGTTTGGCAAGTCTCGCTGAAAGATTAATTCTGCCTTGTGCATCAATCTCTTTCACTTTGACCGGAACGATATCTCCAACGCTCAGAACATCTTCCACTTTTTCAATTCGACGCTCAGCAATTTCAGAAATGTGAATGAGGCCTTCTTGTCCAGGGAGGATTTCGGCAAAAGCGCCAAACGCCATGATGCGTGTTACCTTGGCATTGAAGGTCTCTCCCGCTTTTACCTCATGGGTGAGATTATCAATCCACTCCTTAGCCTTAGCGGCGGAAACTTGATCGGGAGAAGTGATGAAAATCATCCCACTATCCTCAATGTCAATTTGCACACCAGTTTGGTCGATGATTTCATTGATAATTTTGCCACCAGTTCCAATGACATTTCTAATTTTCTCTGGATTAATTTGCATGGTGATGATTCTTGGTGCATATTGAGACATTTCCTTGCGCGGTTCTGGCAATGTGTCGATGATTTTCTTTAAAATCTCCAAACGATTTTGGTGTGATTGAGCAAGAACAGCGGAAAGCATTTCGAGTGTTACACCGTCCACTTTAACATCCATTTGCATGGCAGTGATGCCTTTTTCTGTTCCAGCAACCTTAAAGTCCATGTCGCCATAATGATCCTCAAGTCCTTGGATATCGGTGAGAATCTTGAATTTATCGTCTTTTCCAACAATAATTCCCATAGCAATGCCAGAAACTGGGCGCTTGATTGGTACGCCGGCGTCCATCAGCGATAGCGTGGAACCACAGGTGGAAGCCATCGAAGAAGAGCCGTTGGAGGAAAGAATCTCAGAAACTAGGAGGATGGTGTAGGGAAATTCTTCTTTGGAAGGTAGCACTGGCACGAGTGCTTTTTCAGCGAGAGCGCCATGGCCTACTTCGCGTCGGCCTGGTCCTCGCATTGGTCGCACTTCACCAACGGAATATGGCGGGAAATTATAATGATGGATATAGCGTTTTTTCATATCCACTTCCATTGTGTCAATTACTTGCTCGTCTCCAGGAGAACCGAGAGTTGTAACTGTGAGAGCTTGTGTTTCTCCACGGGTGAATAGTCCTGTGCCGTGAGTGCGTGGTAAGATGCCAGTGCGACATTCGATATGACGAATTTCATCTAGTTTTCGGGAATCCGGTCGCAACTCATGTTCTAGGATATTTTGATGCACGATTCCATCAGACACTTCCTCAAAAACAATCTCAGCTACTTCTTTAAGTTTATCTACCTCCTGGGGAAAATTCGCCTTAATATATTCTTTAACCGTGTCTTGGATGGCACTCATTTTTTCTTCGATCACTTTTTTATCTTTGTCATAGAGCGCTTCAGCTAAATTTTCAGCCAAAAGAATTTCCTTTACTTTTGCTTCAAACTCAGGTGTTCCAGCCACAAGGGTAGGCATATTTTTTTCCTTTCCGACTTCTTTTTGGATTTCTAAAATAAAGTCTACGATTTTTTTAATTGCAACTTGCCCAAAAGTGAAGGCTCGGAGCATCTCTTCTTCAGAAATTTCCATTGCTCCGCTTTCAATCATATTGACTTTGTCGGCACTGCCGGAAATAAGTAAATCTAGTCCACCCTCAGTCAATTCTCCATTAGCGACAGGATTTAGCACAAATTCGCCATCAGCCTTTCCAACACGCACTGCCGCGACGGGTCCATTCCAGGGAATATTGGAAATAGCCAGCGCTGTTGATGCGGCGACAATAGCGATTGTATCTGGGTCATTTTCTCCATCATAGGAAAGCACCGTGACAATCACTTGCACATCGTTTCGCATTCTATGATTGAAAAGTGGTCGAATTGTGCGGTCCACTGCACGTCCTGAAAGAACTGCGTCGTCTGATGGTCGTCCCTCACGCTTGATAAAACGCGATCCTTTGATTTTTCCAGCGGCATAGTAGCGCTCTTCGAAATCTACCATCAGTGGGAAATAGCCACTGACGCGTGAAGCGCCTTTGCTCATTACAGCTGTCGCAAGCACGACTGTGTCGCCATAGCGCACCGTCACGGCGCCATTAGCTTGTCCGGCGAGTAGTCCGGTTTCGATTTCCAAAATTCGTCCTCCAATCTGGAGTGACCATTTTTTTTGGTTCATTTAGTTGTTGAGAAGTCTCATTTGGCTTTTTCTTAAGCCAAAGACAAGTTGCGTGACGATGATTTACGAATTGGGACCGGCAAATTTTTGCCAACCTTAATTCATAAATCCTCAAACATTTTGCCTTTAAAAGGGACTTCGAGATAAATAGTTAACTGTTTAATGCTAGCCTATTTTTGTTATTTTGGCAAGCTTTCGTGTCATACTGACGCGATTATGGTTGGGCCTTGGCTATTTTCATTTCTATTGGAAAAAGCTAAATAAGCAGGGATGACTAGGTTGATTGGCGTAATAATCATAAGAATTCCAATCCATTGGGGTTTTCCTAGGGCCTTGGAAATACCCATCCAAAGCAAAATACCAGTGATAATGTTTATTATTGGCACAAAAAGCAAGATTATCCACCAATCTGGTTTTTTGGCGATGCGGACCATGAGGAAAAAGTCAAGAATGGGAAGCCAGGCAAACCAGGCATTTTCCGTGGCAGTCTTTTTAGCAATCTTAAAAAGACAAAAAGCAAAATAGAGGTAATAAATAACGACGAAGATAAAAAGAAACAAAATCATTCCTTCGCCCTTTGATAAGATGCTAAAAAAATCAGCAGCATTATTTTGGTTCATTTTTTTGTTTTTTTTAAATTAAATTAGAAACTTTTTCTTGTTTTCACTTAGATTAATGAAGTCGTCTAGTTCCTCAACTAATTTGTTGCTAGTAGATTCCACAAAAGCAATGCCTTCTACGCGGCAACCAGTTGTGGATTGGATATACTTAACCAGAGGAATATAATCTCCATCACCAGAAACCAAAACAATTGCATCAAGCGTTTTGGACATTTTGATGGCATCTACCGCAATTCCCACATCCCAATCCCCCTTTTTGGCTCCACCGGGGAAAATTTGCAAGTCTTTGGTTTTGACTTCATAACCGACTTTTTCCAATGCATCAAAAAATTTCTCCTCCTGACCTTCTAATGTTTTGATGCCATAAGCTATGGCGCGGATGAGTTTTCGGTCCCCCACGGCTGCTTTTAAAACTTGGTCAAAGTTAACTTTTTTCTGATACAGCACTTTGGCGCTGTAGTAGAGATTTTGGATGTCAACAAGGACACCAATGCGTTGTTCTTTATATATGCTCATAATTTTTTGTTGTTTTAAGCTAAAAAGCAAAATGATAATCATTTTGCTTTTTAGGTATGGCTAGCTTTTTAGATCTAATTTTTTGATAAGCGCTTTGTACTCTTTCTCGTTAGTTTGTTTCAGGTAATCCAGGAGTTTTCTCCTTTTGGAAACCATTTGCAGAAGTCCGCGACGAGAATGAAAATCTTTTGGATTCTTTT
>Ga0172379_10008489_pt1 | contig 12915 bp, 13 predicted proteins | sample GrowelOW334metaG_FD_119756 | JGI IMG/M metagenome (GOLD analysis project Ga0172379, IMG submission 119756) | Groundwater microbial communities from an aquifer near a municipal landfill in Southern Ontario, Canada - Groundwater well OW334 metaG | ecosystem: Environmental > Aquatic > Deep... | reverse complement strand
GCCGCCGGCACCATAGCCACCTTGAATGGCACCACCAGCGCCACCAGGAACGCCGGCACCACCAGCGCCGCCGGGACCACCAGCGCCGCCGCCGGGACCACCAGCGCCGCCGCCATTGCCGCCGACAGCAACAAAAGAACCAAAAGAAGAACTGCCGCCAGAACCAGCGTTTGTGCGGCCAGTGCCGAGACCGCAACCTCCGCCGCCATTGCCGCCGTAACCTGCGACACCGCCAGCGCCAACTGTAATTGGAACATTAGCGCTTACAGTGGTCATCACATGCACATAACACATACCGGCACCACCTCCACCACCGCCAGCACCACAGGAATAACCAGCAGCACCGCCGCCGCCGCCACCACCACATATTGTTACCCATACCTGCGTTACTCCAGCAGGTTTATTCCATGTTCCGTTAGATGTATAAGTTTGACTTTGGTAAACAGATCCGCCCCCACCGCTGATGCCCAGAGAAGAAGTCGCCACCCAGGAGGCTAGGCCGGCCGCATCGGACATTAAAACTTTGCCCTGCCCCGGGTTGCCGCCGGCAATCTTCAGTGTGCCATTCACATCCAATTTTGCCACCGGATTCAACGTCCCGATACCGACGTTGCCGGCGGTGAAATCTAACATATTATTACTTACATAAAAAGATCCCCCTCCAGCTGTAGAAACGCCGAGTCCTCCCTTAATATTTAAACTTGAGGATGCGGTTAATAGAGCACCGACGTCTAAACTACTCCAGACCGCTTGAGAAGATGAAGCATCAAAGGGCGCAGTGCTTGAACCAACGTTAATCGGCGCCGGCACATTACAGCCTGGCGGAGTACAGGCCGGATTAGTCCAACCACCGAAAGCCGCCAACAAAGACTGCAACGAAAGCGACAAGCCCAAAGTCAAAGTAATAACAAAAACTAGCAAAATGCCAGTTTTGATTATTTGATTTTTCATAAGAAAAAAGTTATCAACAATTATGTTGTTATTATACCATAAAGATGCCTAAAATAGAAAAAGGGTCGGCGCGAACGAAGTCGCGTCGACCCTAAAATTTTAATGCTTGAGCGGTTGCTGCCGCTCGATATCCTCCTTATAGGCTAATTTTTATTACTTAATTTCTTCCAGCGGGCCACTGATGTGCACCTGCTGACCCGAGCCGCTGTCAATCCAGCTGACATATTGCCAGCCGTCAATCCGGTTGCCGACGGCATTGAGCGTTCCCCAGACGATGAATTCGTTATTCGGCCACCAGAACCCAGCGCCGTATAACGTCTTACCATTCATGCAACCTTTCATCGTAGGAAAACCGGAAACGGTGCACTGGACGATGTTCGGCGTGGTCGGATCCTGGATGTAGGTACTCGGTCCGGTGACGTTGTCGCCGATTTGCGGCTCCGGAGGCGGAGCAGTAGAGTCCGTGATGAACCAGGTGTCTGCCCAGGTGAAATTGATCATCCTCGCCTCTTCCCTCGAGTCGGTAAAGCCGACGCCGGTGATGTCGCGCATTGATCCGCCAGGGATACTGCTTATAATACCATTCCCCAGGTTGATATTCCCATCTCCAGCAAATGTAAAGACGTTGTTGTTATTGCTGTTGTAAATCACGGCCGAAACTCTGGCGGGGTTGAGAATGTCGTAGTCCGCCGTAAATTGAACCTTGTGGACGTTGTGATACGTCCGCGAAAAGTTCGGTTCAACGTCGCCATTGATTCGGTCGGCTACCTGATCGTCCAGGATGACGACGTAGATGGTGTTCGTGTACGGGAATATTCCGGTCACGGTCACCGTATTCGGCCCGGTCGGCGCGGTAACGAAGCTCTTGATCTGGCCCTTGCTGGTGCGACCGTTGACCACACCGACCGAGCGCCAGTAGATCCTGGTGTTCGGCGTCTGGCCGGTGATGGCCTGTTTGACCAGCTGGTTCATGCCGACGACCGCGGCGTTGTCGGTCTTCGCGAAGGTGGCGAGGGTCGGATCGGTGCCGTACTCGTGGTAGCCTACACCGGCCTCCACCATACTGAGGGTGCCGGAAAGATTGGCACCGGTCGAAGACACGTTGTCCTCCGTTCCGGTCACAGCCGTGGCCGCGCTGGAGAAGGTCTCCGTCGGCGTCTCGGTCTGAAAGCCGTTGTTGCAGATCGCCTTCCGTTTGTACGTTTTGCCCGGGTAGGGCAGGACGACGTTGTTGGTCCAGGGGATTTCCGTGTTACTGGTCAGGTTCTGGACGGGGGTTGAAAAGTTCCACCCATCGTTGGTCCAGATCTGATTCCAAACGGTCGCCGGCTTGCTCTTGGTGTCGGCTCTTGCACAGAGCTCCACCTGGGAGTCGGTGACGTTGGTCACCGGGTCATACGACACCATCGGCGCCGGTCCCTGGGGCGTTCCGCCGGTGGTACCGCCACCGCCGCAACCGCTGAAGTTGAACATCATAGAAAGCGCCATCAATACCACGAACACACTGTTCATCCTCTTTTTCATCGCCCGTTCCTCCGTTTTCTTATTTAAGGTTGATTTCCGATATGTCGACGAAAAACCTTAAGTTCTTTATGTGATTTCCTAATCCTTGGGAAATAGACAAATAATGGCAATAATTAGCCTATATTTTCAAACAACAATCATATATATCAGAATATATATCATAGCTTATTTCGGCTAAAATGTCAAGCGAAAAGGTAAATCCCTTCTAATCGTAAATAAATACCGGTCAATGACCAAAATGGAGATATTTTGTATTAAAATATTAGCACGCCGGCTGATTATTGTTAAGGAAGGGTAATTTCGGCAAACAAAAAACTCCCTGATGTGCGTCAAGAAGTCTTAAAAAAAATTATTGCGCTAATTGCCGATTCGTTTGTTCAAGCAGTTTTCTCATTTCCTCTGCGCTCTTGTTCAGGTTTGCCTGCAAGGTGGAGCTGGCGGCCACTGCTTTGTTGGCCGCCTCCAATTGTTTTTCCACCTGTATACTGCGCTTTTCCAAATCTTTTTTCAAGGTGGAGCTGGCGGCCACCTGCCGATTGCTTTCTTCCAAAATTTTTCTCATCTCAGCCGCGCGACGTTCCAGGTCTTGACGATAATCTATTTTTTTCAGCTCCACATTCTTATTTTTAGAAATTCGGCTTATTTCAAACCAATATATAAAACCGATAAAAACAGCGACTAAAAGCAGTATTGCCGCCAGGATAAAAATTTTCCGCCTCGATGGGTCCATAGATTTATCTTAATATGCCTACCTTTTATTATAACAGAAATCAAAAAAACTGACCACAGCGCCGGTAAAAAAATCAAGGACAGCAGACTGAATGGAGGCAAACTTCCAAAAAATTAAGGGCTCGCGCGTCTACCGCACAAGCCCTTTTTCTTTTTCTATTATTTACGTATAATTTTATATATGAAATTAACAAAAATTCAATTAAAAAAAATCAAAAAAACTGACCTTCCTTTGTTTATAAAGTGGTGGAAGGATAAAGAACTAATTTCACTTACCAGCGGGGTTTATGAAAAATCAAATGCCGTCCTTGCCGGCTATTTTTTCAATATGATAAAACCCGGGCCCGACAAACACTATCTGATAATTTTAGATAACAAAAAACCAATCGGTAATCTTTCTCTCACCCACAAAAACAAAAAAACATTTGAAGGACATATCGTCATCGGTGAAAAAAAATATCAGGGTAAAGGTTTCGGGCGCGAGGCAATCCGATTATCGCTGCGCATCGCCTTCAATAAATTAGGATATCGGCGCGCCTACCTTGAGGTAAGGCCGGACAATAAAAGAGCGATCAAGACTTATAAATCACTGGGTTTTGAAGGACAAGGCATTAAAAAATACCCGAAGAATAAATTTCAGCCGGTAGTTCTAAAAATGTTGCTTAGTAAAGAAAAATTTAACCGTGATTTGAAATCAACTGTTGAGAAACAATAAAATTGCCTTCTTAATATATTATGCTATAATATTAACGCTCTAGGGGAGATAAACCCCCCTTTTATTTTTACCTAAATATGCAAAAAATCAGCCCGTTCGCTGAAGAGCTTAATAAAATAATCAAAGCCGTCAATCCGTCTATTTTCAGCTTGTTATCAGATAAAGGCGGGGCAATTTATTTTCCCAAAGCCGGCATCCTGGGGCAAGCTGCCGAGGCTAAAGGTAAGAGGATAAATGCCACTATCGGCATCGGGCTAAACGATGACGGCTCGCCTATCCGTTTGGAATCCATCGCCAAGCTGGTTGATCTGCCGCCGGCTGATGTTTTCCCTTATGCACCGGGTTACGGCAAGCTGGAACTGCGGAAAAAATGGCATGAGCAGATTCACGGAAAAAATCCGTCGCTCCAGACCGAAATCAGTCTGCCGGTAGCTACCAACGCTCTGACCAACGGCTTATCGCTTGCCGGTTATTTATTTGTAAACCCGGAAGACCGTGTCATCTGTGCGGATCGCTTTTGGGGCACTTACCGGCTAATTTTTGAAAACGGTTACGGTGGAGAATTAGCAACTTTCAATACCTTCAAAGGCGATGGTTTTGATATGGCCAGTTTCAAATCGGCTTTGTCGGGCGGTGATAGAAACACAAAAAAAATCGTTCTGCTGAATTTCCCGAATAACCCATCCGGTTATACGCCGACTGAGACGGAAGCACGGGCGATTGTCGAAATAATCAAAGTCCAGGCTGAGGCCGGAGATAATATAGTAGTGTTGGTTGATGATGCCTACTTCGGCCTGGTTTACGAAGATGGAATTTTCAAAGAATCACTTTTTGCGCTTTTAGCTGATCTGCATCCAAACGTGCTCGCAGTCAAGATCGACGGCCCGACCAAAGAAGATTATGTCTGGGGCTTGCGGGTCGGATTTCTGACCTACGCCGTCAAAGGCGGTACGGCAGAATTATATCAGGCACTCGCCGATAAAACCGCCGGCGCGGTGCGAGGTAATATTTCCAATGTTTCTCACCTCTCGCAAAGCCTGGTGCTCGCCGCCCTGTCTTCCCCGGATTACGCGTCAGAAAAACAGGAAAAATTTGAACTCTTAAAATCTCGATACCAGGCGGTAAAGGCATCTTTGACAGACTCTAAATATAAGGAATGTTTCACTCCGCTTCCCTACAATTCCGGTTACTTTATGTGTCTTAAACTGGCGGCCGGAATTGATGGCGACGGGGCGCGAAAAATACTCCTTGATAAATATGACACTGGGGTAATTTCCCTGAAAGATTCTCTACGTATCGCCTTCTCCTCGGTAGCCGCGGACAAGATACCGGAATTGATTGAGAACATTTATCGAGCGTGCAAAGAAAATTAAAATTTAAAATTGATTATATGAATAATCCTATTTCCCCTAACCTCATAGACCAAACCAATCTAGCCAAATTGACCGCCCTCAACAACCCGCATGTCCTGGACATCGTCGCGCGCTACGCCGACCAATGCAGACCGGCTAAAATTACTGTCATCACTGACTCACCGGAAGACGCGAAATATGTACGCGGGCAATCTCTTTTAAACGGCGAAGAAACCGCCATGGCGATGCCAGGTCACACCTATCACTTTGACGGCACAGCCGATCAGGGCCGCGACAAAGCGGTCACCCGCGTCTTAGTGCCGGACGGCTTCAAGATGGGCAAGGCCATCAACACGCTGGAGCGCGAAGCGGGATTGAAAGAAATTGATGAAAAAATGGTCGGAATTATGGCAGGCAAAGAAATGTTTGTCGCTTTTTTTACGCTTGGACCGGTCAATTCACGTTTTGCCATCGGTGCGCTGCAACTCACCGACTCGGCTTATGTAGTGCATTCGGAATCGATTCTCTATCGGCCGGGCTTCGAAGAATTTAAACGGCTCGGCGGATCTGATAAATTTTTCCATTTTGTCCACTCGGCAGGCGAATTGAACGAAAATAAAACCTCAAAAAATTCGGCTGACAAACGTATCTACATCGACCTTGAAGCAAACCGGGTCTTTGCGGTAAATACTCAATACGCCGGCAATTCATTGGGCTTGAAAAAATTAGCCTTGCGTCTGGCAATCAAGAAATCACACGACGAAGATTGGCTCTGTGAACATATGTTCGTAATGGGCGCGCGTCCGGAAAACAAAAACCGAGTGACCTATTTCACCGGGGCTTATCCTTCCGCCTGCGGCAAAACCTCCACCGCGATGATTCCCGGTCAGACCATCATCGGAGACGATATAGCTTATTTGAAAATCGGCAGCGATGGCATCGCTTATGCCGCTAATGTCGAGCAGGGCATCTTCGGCATTATTGAAGACGTAAATCCGGTGGATGACGCGCTGATTTATGAAGCGCTCAATGGACCGCGGGAATTGATTTTTTCCAATCTGTTGATTAATAACGATACTCCTTATTGGCTCGGCATGGGCAAGGACTGGCCGGAAAGCGGCCTTTCTTATCTTGGCCAATGGCAAAAGGATGCCAAAGACAGCGAAGGCAATGAGCTGAAGCCGGTGCACAAAAACGCCCGCTACACCATCCGCATCAGAGAGCTCGGCAACGCAGACGCCAACCTGGATAATCCCGAGGGCGTACCGGTTTCCGGAATCATCTATGGCGGGCGTGACTACGAAGTCTCGCCGCCGGTCGTGGAATCGCTTTCCTGGGCTCACGGCGTATTTATCGGTGCGATATTAGAATCGATGACTACCGCCACTATCTTGAGCAAACCAGAAACTGTGCACAATCCGATGGCCAACATCGATTTTATGGTAGTGCCCCTCGGCGTTTATCTTACAAACCATCTGAAATTCGGCGACCGGCTGGACAAGCAACCGAAGATTTTTTCCACTAACTACTTCTTGAAAGATGCGGAAGGAAAATTTCTTAATCAAAAAGTGGACAAGAAAGTCTGGCTCTATTGGATGGAGGGCCGCGTCCACGGCGAATACGAAGCTATTGAAACGCCGATCGGCCTGATTCCGAAATATGAGGATCTGAAACATCTCTTCAAGCAAACATTTGATCGCGATTACACGCGCGCTGATTACGAAGTGCAATTCTCGTTGAAACTCCGCGGCCTGCTGGAGCGGCTTGGCCGCATCGAAAAAATCTTTGCGGAAGAAGACGGGATTCCGGCAGAATTTTTTAATCATTTGGAGCAGCAAAAACAACGCTTGAGCCAGGCACAAATCAGTTCCGGCAAAGAAATCTTATCGCCATTCGATCTGGTTTGAATCAATACCAATTAAAAAATAATCCCGCCGCGGCGGGATTATTTTTTAATTTTGCATTAGCTTTACTTTACCAGCTTTTGACCGCTGCCATCATTGCCTGTTTCATCTGAGAATCGCTCATTGTCTTCTTCATCTCTTTTATCTTGTCCGGATGGATATGAACAGCGTGGTCGCTTGCCGACCTGATTACCTCATCGGAGTCCTTATGTTTGACTTCAAAACTGCAATCCATGCCCATATCCTTGCATGCAAGGCTATTCATAAAGTTTTGACCGGAGTGCCTCTTAGACATCTCCTGGCGGTTAATAATTAAGTTCGTCTCCTAAAAAATATTTAAAGAAGACCAACTCAATTAAAAACCTTACGCTTCTTTCCAAATAATTAATACCTTTATGTATTACTCCTATCGTTCAGCTTAGTCAAGTTAATAAATGTGGATAAAAAAAATCGCTAATCTAGGTTTAACGCCGATGGCTAGCCCTGAAGGGTAAAAAGCCGGTGCCTTGAAACTTCATCAAGATAGAAACAACGAGGCGTCCCTCCGAGGTTTCCACCGCTTTATTGCTCACAGGGCTAAACGCCGGCGGATTATCGGTTAAGCGCAGGTAAATAACCAATTTGCCTAGATTAGCGATTTTGTATACTAAAAATCTCAGCTTGTGTATATTATACAAGTTGAGATTTTTTTTGTTACAGATAATAATTACTCATTTATTACGTCCGGCATTACCACAATCATGTTTTTTTTGCTGCCGACTATCGGCAGATGATCGCCCGAAGGATAATCTCGCCAAGCTGACTCGATAATTTTTTCAGGATAACGATAGCCCTCACCTTTTCTGGTCCCCGGGTCGTTGGTGATGAATTCTTTTGTTGCAGGATCATAACCGCGAATCACAATATTATGTCGATCCGGGCCGCCATTTTTAAAATTCGGGTTTTTTAATTTTTTACCATCCATCGGCAGTATCAATGCGTTGCCATCAGCAAGTTCACGCTTTATTGCCTCAATATCGGAACCATCTTTAAGCAGTGCATTTTGATAGTTAAAATATTCTTTGATGATAATTTTTAAAGTGCCGGCGGCCGAGGTGTCGACGTAATTATGATAAATTTTTTCCTCAAAAGCGGTAATTGCCAAAATTTCTTTTTTCGCCTCGGCCTTGGTCAGGGTCCTGAGCCCTTTCGCCCAATGCACGGCCATCAGGGCAGACGCCTCTTCACAACCGTCCTGCTGGCGTTGATCGCCCCACTCGCCGAATGGAGACTGCGAAGTGAAGGCCATTTCCAGTAAAATCACTCCGCTGTTCTTAGCCGTGCTGGAACCGGCTTGCTCTGTCGGCTTGACATCTGAAACCTGGGGTGCCGGCAATTTGGTCGCTGCCCCCAAATCCACCGATGCTGTTTTTTGTCCGAGTGTTGAAGTGCTGGCGGAGAGAGGAGACCTTGCCTCAGCTTGCACCTGAACGTTTTGCCGATAAACAGCTTCCGGTTTATACACTTGCCGGACACCGAAAAACAAAACCATAGCCAAGACGATATAAATAGCTGCATTTTTCTTGTTCATGCCCCCATCATGTCAAAATCTGACAAAAAAAACAACCCCGCCTTGGCGGGGTTGTTTTTTTATTTGATAATTTTCAATTACCAATTGCTGCGCTTGGCGCCGCCGCCGAAGCCGCCGGTCCGAGCCGGTCGTTCTTCCATCGGGCGAGCCTCGCTGATGCGCAATGATCTGCCGTCAAGTTCCTTGCCGTTGAGCATGTCGATAGCGTTTTGCGCCTCGGCATCACTCGACATCTCCACAAAGCCGAAGCCCTTGGAGCGGCCGGTCATCTTGTCCATGATGATCTTGGCAGATTCAACTGAACCAGCCTGTGCGAAAAAATCGCGCAGACCGTCGTCGTTGGTGCTGTAAGCGATGCCACCGACGTATAACTTCTTTGCCATGGTTTTTTAGTCTTAAAATTTAAAGGTTGTAAGCCGACCTTTCTCTAACGGTTCCTCTTAAGACCAAAAAAATAGGCTCGAGAGACAATTATAACTTTCGAGAAAACTTACAATGAAATAAGTATAGTCTAAAACACTAAAAATGTCAAATCCTCGCTTTAAATCAAGAAGTCATGGGGTCTATCACCGAATACGCTTTGAAGCGAAATCAACGAAATTCGAGACAAATTTTTTAAACAAATTTTGAGGTTTATCGGTGATATCTTGATATAATCGGTTCGCTCCCTCGCAAAAGAAAAATAAATTTTTCTTTTTCTCGCTCGCTGCCGATTATAAGCTGAAAAATTTTTTAGAAAATTTGGCCGAATTTCGGGGATTGCAGCCAAAGTGGTATTCGGTGATAGACCCCTAATCAAAAGCATGGTTGATTTCCGGAATTAAGCCGAGATTTGATTGTTCGCCCTTTTTTACCTTTTCCCTGCCCTGTTCGCCTGCGCCAGCTGACAGTGTGTTCGTCTTTTTAAAGCGCACATTGAAAATCGGCTCATATACATTATTGTTCATGTCAACCACCTCAACCGTCTGGCCGCTCATCAATTGCGACAACGCAATATCAGCGAGCATGGTATTTTGCGCTTCCATATCAATTTTCAGCTGATCTAGTTTATCCAGCTCAGAACTGAATTGCTCTTTGATGGTCTGTTCGATTTTTTTCTTTTTTTCTTTCAGATTCTTCAACTGCTCGCTCGCTTCCGTCAGTTCGCCGGAAGCGGCAAGCGCTTCACGATAAGCCGACCTTAAACTTCTCTGCTCGCCCTTGATGGTTTGCAGCTGATTAAAGACTTCTTGCAGATTTTTCATAGTGGTAATTGCATTAAAACAAAAACAGCCGGACGAGTTGTCCTCTGTTCTTCATATATCTTAGCATACTGGTTTATAATTACCAGTACCGCTTCAGGCGCTGGCGCTATATTCATTTAGGGCCTTGCGCCGGGCGCGCCAGTCTGGAATCGTTTCCGCCACCAGCCGCCAAAACTTGCCCGAATGGTTGAAATGGGCCAGATGGCAGAGTTCGTGAACGATAATATAATCCGCCAAAGAAGAAGGCAGCTTACTGATCTTATAGTTGAAGTTAAGATTGCCGCGTCGTGAACAGCTGCCCCAACGACTTTTTTGATTCTTTATTTTTACCTGTTTATAAACAAGGCCATAATAATCATTAAACTTTACTAGCCTAGATCTTATCAATTCCCTTGCTGCTTCCTTATTCTTCAAATAATCTCGCCTGCCATGGCCCAGGATCGGTTGACCTTGGCTCGGGTGGTAAAGAAAGTAATCCAACCTGGCAAGCACCCAATCGGCTTTGCTCACGATAAATTTCTCAATTGCGGATATTTCCAACCGTCGCGGAGCTGTGACCACCAATCCGGCAGAGCAGGAAATTTCCAAACGCAAATAACGGGCTCGGCTGCTCTTATTTAGGGTGTAGCCGATCTGGCGTTCGACTAAGTTAATTTGTCGTTTAGTTTTTAACAACATTAATTATTTCATTGAATCGACTTTTAAATTATATGAATATATGTCTCTTGGCAACTTTTCTCGAAGATCAAACAACAGTGTCTTTTGTCTGTTGCGAACCGTAAATGATATAAATCGCCGCTAAATAATTTTGCAGAGCCTGCAACAGTGTTGTTTCGGTTGTACTTATATTTTCCACCGGCAGGATGCAGTAAATCGTGTTCTGAGAGTTTTTATATTTTGAAGTAATCACTGAACAGTGACCTGCCGGTGTACCGTTTATCAGATCTTTATTACTGTACTCAAAGATGGGGACTGGCTGATTATTTCTGCCCCGGCTGTATTCAAACAAGGTTTTGCCCGAGATTTTTTCAACGATCCGGTAATAGACATATGGCGTCGCCACCGTACCAAGCGCAATTTCTGAAAATTTACTGAAGACTTCTTTCAGTTCGTTTTTTGAGGTCGGTATCGCCACTGTCGAATTACCTAAAAAATCAATCGCCTCCAATTTTACGTTCATCTGGCCGATATATTTAAATGATTCATTCAAATCTTCCTGTTTTTTGTTTAATTCATGTTCGTAAAGTAAGTTGACGAAAAAATAAGATATAAAAATAATGACTAACAAGCCGCTTTCAATCACCTCCTCGTTAAAAATATAATTCCCCTTCCTGACAATGAATGGAGTTGATACGACCAATATGAACAAAGCCGCCAAGCTCAGATAATGCAGTTTCTTCAGTGTTTTAATGGAAAAACTTTTTATCATAGTCGATCATTAAACTATCACGCTTTAGAGATATGAAATTAATATAACCCATGTTCATTGAAGCAGCGAGAATATTTTTTATCCACATTAGCCAGATGATCGACCAGCCAGTCCTCAAGAAAATCCAGGAGTTCAAGGGCTAATTGCGTTGAATCAACGTTATCTTTTGAAGTGATGAATTTAATTTTATCACGAAGTTCCTGATGCGCTTTCTTATGCTCCGACGCTTCGTTATAATGGAATTCGTCAAAATATTTTTCCTCTGTTTTGAAATGCAGCTCAGCGTAATCAATCAACTCTCCGATTATTTTTCTTATATCTTTCTTTTTTTTCGTTGCGGCATAACATTTATCCATTATGCCTAAAAAAATTTTATGCTGGTCATCAATCTGCTTAACATTGACGCCGTAATCTTCTTTCCAAATAAAATCCATAAATTATAAATTAAGTTATATTATAATGTTTTAACGGCGAAGGAACCTACTGCCGTGGCGGTCGCGGCCGGTTTTCCCCAGCCGGCCTGATCTGGACTGTTTGGGCGATGACGCTGCCATCGGAATTAGTGGTGCCGACAACTGAAACGTTCTCGCCGACAATCAGGTCGGCCTTAGTGCCGCTGGCCGTTTTACTGACATTGGTCGTATCCGTATAGTAGATTATTTTTGAACCGCCGTCCAGTAATTTAAGCGTAACGCTTTTATTGTCTTGTTTGATAATCTCACCGAGGACATTGCCGCCAACGGCCCGGTTGCCGCCTGGCTGATTCCCGACAGCACCATTGGCTCTCATGCCTTGAAATCTGCCGGAGCCTTGTGCGTTTAATCCGGTTGCGGCCTTGCTTTGCTCATATCTCATCCCGCTATAAAATGCTCCTCCCCCAACCAGAATTGCGATAATGGCAGAAATAATTATAATTTTGTTGTTAGATTTATTTTCTTCCATATGATTGTTATTAATAATTAACATTATTGTTAATTCGTGATTACTGATTGATTATTCATACCTCAAGGCCTCAATCGGATTCATTTTGGCTGCCCGGCGCGCCGGGTAATAGCCGAAGATGATGCCGATGGCAGCGGAAACGCCGAAAGCCAACAGCACTGAGGACAAGGAAATGGTGGTGGCGATGCCGGCAAACTTGGTTACGGCGAGAGAAATCAGCCAACCGAGAATCATACCGAAAATGCCGCCGAAAAAAGTCAGGGTTACCGCCTCAGCCAAGAACTGGCTGCTGATATCATTCTTTTGCGCGCCGATCGCCTTGCGCAAGCCGATTTCCCGGGTGCGCTCGGTCACGTTGGTCAACATCATATTCATAATGCCGATACCGCCGACAATCAATGAAATGCCGGCAATGGCGGCAAGTAAGATGGTGAAAGTGCCGGTGATTGAAGAGGCAGTAGCCACTATATCTGCCTGATTCAAGGTCTGAAAATCAGCCTGAGCGATATTTTTCAACTTATGCTGAGTCAAGAGAACGTCGCTGATCTGGTTCTG
>Ga0172379_10008488_pt1 | contig 12915 bp, 15 predicted proteins | sample GrowelOW334metaG_FD_119756 | JGI IMG/M metagenome (GOLD analysis project Ga0172379, IMG submission 119756) | Groundwater microbial communities from an aquifer near a municipal landfill in Southern Ontario, Canada - Groundwater well OW334 metaG | ecosystem: Environmental > Aquatic > Deep... | reverse complement strand
TGATATAGTCCACCCCTAGTGGTAACACAAGGACAAGTGTAACCGATTGGTCGTAGGTTCGAATCCTACCCGCGGAGCCAAACAAAATACCCTTATTTATAAGGGTATTTTTGTGTACCTGTTGTTGAACAATCGAACCTTGATATTTATTTTGTTTTGTGTTAATATAACAGACGGTGCCACCCATAAAAAAGGAGGATGCGATGAAAATTATTGAAGTTGCCTGCTGCGAAGGCGATGATAAATCTGGGCGTTGTCTAAAAGATAGATGCCCGATGTACAGAAAAGCCAAAGAACAAATCCAATCGAACTGGCCATATACGGGAACAGGTTTTGGAAATCTTCATGGTGATCCGTCTCACCAACACTTTCTTAACAGAGTAAAAAGAGATATTGAAGAAGAACAAAAGTAAAAACGATTTGGTTGTCTCTTCCCAGAGACAACCTTTTTTATATGTTGTTTTTTGAGTTATCTTCCTCAATTATTGCCGTTCGAACATCGTCCCAGGCTTGGAGCAGTCAAAAATACCCATATTTTATAGGTATTTTTGAACTACCTTTAACAAAGTTCGAACCTGATTGAAAAATTGCTTGACATATACTATATAATAGTACATAATGTAAATGCTCGAATCACTGGTGTGACTTGAGTAAGTTGGCTTCTGCAGAAGCAGGAACTACTTGTCTTTGTTCTATGATATAGGAGAGAGAAAATGATTATCTCAAAAGATCGCATTACCCGCGAGAAACTCGTCGCTTTAATTCAATTCAGCATTGCCCCTGAGTGTCAATTTTTAACCGCAATAAAACCAAACACGAACATCGTTAATGATCACGTGTTTCAGAACGATTCCGTCTTGTCATTCCTGAAGGTGGAAGAACGCACCTTTAAAGACATTGATGATCAAGGTCAAGAAACATTCTGGGTCGGATTTTCGGTCAAAATCCTCGTGGAGGATAAATATTGGAACGCAAAGGAAAGGCCGACCTACAAGTCGGAAACGGTTCCTCCTGCAGTCCTAAATAAAGTCGCGGAAATCCTAAATCAGTGATCCCATAATCACGCAACCCCCCTAAGATAACTTCAAAGGGGGTTATTTTATTTATTCCCCTTCCTTAATTATCGCTTTCCGAACATCGTCCCAGGCTCGGAGCAGACGAAAATACCCTTATTTATAGGGGTATTTTTGTAATATCATTTTGAATTTGAAAGAAAGTTGTTGACTATTTATATACATTATGCTATAATAAAAAATAGATTTTTCACCAACAATTTAAATAACGGAGATAAAAGATGAACGAAGCACCTGAATCATACCTCGACCATAAACGTCCACCCCTTCATGAGGCGATAAAGCTTGAAAGTGGAACGCTTGATGAGATACTGGAAACACTCGAAAAGAAAGGATATTTCACCGCCCCACCAAGACCGTGGAGTCTCGGATTCAAAGAGAGAGGTCTCGGTAGAGGAGATTTCGCAGTTCTGGATAAGTTCGGGGATCTGGTTGCGGAAACACAAGATCGTGAGACGTCCGAATTCATTATCGAGGCCGTGAACAACTACACCAAATAGCAATCAACCGCCTAAGGAAAATCGACCTTGTGGCGGTTTTCTTTTTTTATTCCCCTTCCTCAATTATCGCTTACCGAACATCGTCCCAAGCTCGGAGCCAACAAAAATACCCTTATTTATAGGGGTATTTTTGTACTACCTTTTGCGAAGTTCGAACCTAAATACTAAATGGTAAACAAAACATCTTTAACAACCAAACGTTCCTTCCCTTCGACAAATTTTCCGTACCCAAATTCGATGTATTTTTTGAATAGCAAAACTTCTTCTTTTGTTTCTAATTTATATTCTGGAAAATTCTGTTTAGTATTAATCAGGTCTCCGTCGGTTATGATTCTACTTGCAATATCGCTTAAAATACCATCGGATTGTTTATAGCTCAAACCAACATTCATGCCGGCTCCGTTCGCAAACGGCATTTTTTCTCTAAACGCAACATATTCGGGAAGATATTTCCGCGCGATCTTTCTAAAAAGAAGCTTTGTAAACTTTTTTCCATTATGATCACCAATCTTTAAACTACCGTCCGTAGACATTGCAAGATTTACGAGACCAATATCAAAAAACGGACAACGAGTTTCAACCGTGTATCTCATTGCCATTTTGTCTACCCTCATTAAATTTCCTTTTGACATTGAATCAAGTAGCAGCTTACAACCGAGATTAATTTTTGATCCATCAATTCCCAAAAATTCATTATAACCGGCAAATATTTCATCTGCGCCTTCTCCCGTGAGAACGATTTTATAGCCGAGTTCTTTGGCGAATTTTGAGATTATATTATTCGCAAATGAATGGCGCACGATATTTGGATCAAAAGTTTCAACAAAATAAATGATCTCAGAAAGTTCTTTTTCGTAATCAATCCTTGGTTCGAGAACCTTATATTTCCAGTTCTTCTCTTGACACAATGACAGAGCCGTCTGATAATCGGAGGAATTTTGTTCTCCGAGAATAAGTGCGGTTACGTTATTATGATACTTTGTCGCAAGTTCCATCACTAAACTGCTATCTACTCCTCCGCTGAGAAAAACGGCAATGGGCAATTCCGTCTGTACTCGTTTTACTACTGCGTTTTCTACGATTTGGCACAATTCTTCTTCGGAATACGCTTCATTCTTTTCAATTTTAGTTTCAAAATATTTTACAAACGCATTTTTGTAAAAATAGTGCCCTGGCGGAAATTCGTGAACAGCTTCAATCTCATCAAAACAAACCAGTGCTTTTATTTCTGACGCAAAATAAAGCACGCCATTTTTATCATAAGCGTAATAGAGGGGTTTTACTCCAAGTCGATCTCTTGCAACAAAAATTTCATTTGACGATTGGTCATAAATGATAAACGCAAACATTTCGGAATCAATTTTATCTATCATTTCTTCACGATACTCTTCCCATAGATGAACAAGGACTTCTGTGTCGTTATGTGTACGAAATGTATGTCCAAGTACCGTTAATTGATCTATCAACTTGGCATAATTGAAAATTTCACCATTTTGAACAGCAAAAATATTTCCGTTTTCATTCTCCGCGGGTTGTTTACCTTCTTTTTCGTCCACAATGGCAAGTCGATTTGCCCCCATCACCGCTTCATCGAAAAATTTACATTCGAAAGAGTATTCTCCTCTGTGAGAAATTTTTGACAAAGAAATTTTTATCTTTTCATCTTTATTTTCAGTTTTTCCTATAATTGCAGATATTCCACACATACCATATATTCTATCACATTTTCTTAATAGTCGACAAAAAACGTTAGAATATAAACTTAGCTATTTTCTTCAATAATCGCGGTTCGAACATCGTCCCAAGCTCGGAGCATAGTAGACAAAACAGGGTCAAAAGCTCTGTTTTTGTCATTTATGGGGCTACGAATAAGTCTTTTTTTAGGTTCGATTTTGCTATAATTCGACTTTGTAACATTTATCGCATTTATAGTGTTTTCCAATATAGGTTGGGTAATAAAAAAGCGATGACTCGATGTCACCGCTTTGTTGATACTATTCCTTGGCATTACTTGTTTTATTTACTCATTTTTTTTAAAGGGCAAAGAGAATCAATCGCATTAATATCTCCGCGATCCCAAAGAGCTCTCGCGCGACAGCCACCTCGGCATTTTTTGTAATCGGCACACTGTTTACAAGTATCATTACCGCAAAGTTTTACCATTTTTTTTGATTTATCCCAAAGATCCAAAAAAGTCTCTTCTCGAAGATTTCCTGACTTAAATTCCTCACCGAAGAAAATACACGGATAAAAATCTCCAGTTTGAGTAATCCAGCAGGCTTCCTTACCACAATGACAACCAAAATCTTCTGGCGTAACAAATAACTTTTTATCGTCTCCTTGGTTCGGAAGTTGTATCCGAATTTTTGATTTAATTTTTTGAGTATCCTCCAAAAAACGAATATAGTCATCTTGGCTAAGTAATAAATGTTGATTATTTTTAGCCCTCCCGAGTAAAAGGATTGGAGTCAACCGTATAATGTCTACTGACAAATTTTCTGCAAGAGTAATCACTTCTGAACACTCTCCAATGTTACGACTGTTGACGGTCATTCTGATTGCTAGCTTCGTTGATTGACAGTATTCTTTCAGAAGATTAATACCACGAAGTGCTTTTTCAAAACTACCTTTCCCTCTGATGTAATTGTGGTTTTTTTCCAAACCATCAAGACTCACAGTAATACTGTCTAAATTTAATGCATTTAGATTTTCAGCCATTTCTCTTGTAACAAAGGTACCGTTTGTGACTATGGAAACGGAAATAAAGTTTTCTCTGGCATATTTAATTACTTCAAGCAAATCAGATCTCAACAGAGGCTCACCTCCACCGATAGTGATAAAAAAAGTTCCAGCTTCTCTCATCTGATCTATTAGCTTAAAATATTCCCCAGTGGTTAATTCGTTCGGTTCACATTTTCCAGCACTACTGAGACAATGCCGACATCGCAAATTACACTTTTTAGAAATGTTCAAAGAAATTTTCAGAGGAGAGCTTAATCCTCTATTTTTTCTGCTTTGAATTTCTGTGATATCAGAAGTTAACAGTCCTTTCTGAAGTAGTACTTCTCTCATCTTATTTAGGTTATGATCTTTTGATTCATTACCAAAAAATACCCTTTTGATGGTTTCTGTGTCTTCTAAACTAAAGAAGTGTTCCTCTTGAGTTTTTGTGTTATATACACGGGATCCAAAATACTCTTCCTGGAGAAATACTTTGTGACTAGGTGGTGTTGTTTCAGTAGGTAATGGGTTTATCTCATGGTTCATAAGTAACCTCTCAATTTTCAAGTTTTATTTTTCTTTTCTTATTATATTATGGTTTCACTTATTTGTCAAACTTTGTTCTTGACCATTTATCGCATAGATAAGACTTATTCTAAAAAAGAACGCCCAGAAAAAAGGACGTTCTTTGTTTTTTAGACATTATCTTTTGTATTAGTCTGAAGATAAGGAGATCCTGAAAAGAAAAGATTAGCTTCCCTATTAAAGGTTTGTTTGTTACCAGAACTATGGATAAGATTTTCCATTGGCGATGTGCCAAAGCGACGACGTATTGTTCCTTCTTTTGCTATTATTGGGTCATAATGACCCACCAAGTCGTTAAGTTTCTTTATTGAATCTTCGCCTTCAACAAGAAAAACAAGACTATCGCCAGACAAAGAAAATTTCACCATTTCTTCGTAGAACCACATACCGACACAAGGAGACCAAATAATGTCTACCTCCTCTCTCTTTAATCTTACCTCTTTTCTGTCAACAATTTTCAATCCAACAGTTTCAATAATCCTCAGCACTTCTTCTGTCAAACCTCTTTTGAGACAATCGGGTTTTAGCAAGCCAAACGAATAATTCATGATAATCACCCCCCCATTTTTGTCCTCTTTTTTGAGGAATTTTCTACCCTGACAATATCACAAGATACTTCGTTTGTAAAGAAAGGCTTTTATATACGATTATTTTGAAGAGTAAATTTTTTCTACTAATTGAATATTTTTTTCTATTCCGTCAATGCCGTTTTTCAACCGATAATCCAACTCCCACAAAGCAGATTTATTGCTGTCATATTTTAGTTTCTCTGTCGCCTCCTTACAGCTAAGCCATTCATATTCTGTATGTTCATGGCTGATGGTAAAATCTTTTGAAGAAACTTCCACTCCGAACGCAATTTCGGGAACCATAATAATTTCATTTCCCCATTTCAAACCACCAGCATAGGCTGCGGGAATAGTTGTTGCAGATGCCAATCTAATAAACGGTGCCTTATCGTCGATCATCGCTTCTTCGTATATCTCTCTTCTCATTGCCTCAATGGGTGTTTCGTTTTCTTCACCCCCCCCAGAAAGAGCTTGCCATATCTTGAAATCGGCACGTTTAAAAATCGCGTATTTGTATTCTCCTTCTTCTTTAATATACGGTATGGCTAATACTTGAAATGGAGCTCTCATATGTTTTTTTGATTACTTATAATTTTTTATCGTACCACATATTTAAGAAATGGCCTAGATGATGGTGAGCGATATCAATTTTTATTTTCCAGAATTAAGACTGAGCGTCACTAATTTCTTATCGTTCTCCCATTTTAACAATTGAATTGCCTCTTCTAAAGAAACCCATTTCCCTGTAAAATTTTCACCAACGTCTTGTGTATTTTCAGTCTTTTCTTTATTAGTTAAAATACAAGCAAACCAAAAAATAACTTTAGTTTTGTTTGAATCATTAATGTCAGGTCTTACTTGAACAGACAATAATTTTTCATATTTATTTTTGTAGCCAGTTTCTTCAAATATCTCCCGTTCCGCTGTTTGTTCGATGGTCTCCCAATCTTCCATTCTACCTTTTGGAAGAAGCCATTCATTAATTTTTTCCTTATAAATAAGTAATACTTTATTATTTTCTTTGTCTACGAGAACCCCACCAGCAGAAAATATCGCTTCTCCTTTAAAATATTGACTCTCTGTTATTATATTTTTCATAAACGTATAATATCATACAAATTGATTTTTATTAATTTGATAACCGTTAGACATTCACAACTAAAATCTATATAATTTCTTTATGTCAGAAGAAAACAAGAGTTATTCAACTCCCTATATTGGGAAAATTGTGTCTATCAAAATAGATAGACCTCTTCACTCCAAACACCCAAAACACGGTTTCGTTTACGAAACGAATTATGGATTTGTCCCAAAAACTAAAGCCCCAGACGGAGAAGAATTAGATGCTTACCTCCTCGGAGTAAACGAACCGATGAAAGAATATACGGGGCGATGCGTGGCAGTAATACACCGAACAAATGACGACGATGATAAACTTATTATCATTCCAGACGGCACAGAAATCTCTGATGAAGATATTCAAAAAGCTACACACTTTCAAGAGCAATTCTTTAGGTCAGAAATTATAAGGTAAAATCAACTTAAATGTTACGCTCCTTCCTCTATTATAGCTTGCCGAACATCATCCCAGGCTCGGAGCTGAGTAGGACGAACCGACATGGAAACGTCGGTTTTGTCTTTGTCTACTTGGATTTTTTCTACGATTACAATGTCCAAACTTGGGCTATTTTTTGTTTGAGGGTATAAAAAAGGAGCGGTATTACCCGCTCCTTTAAATTTTTTCTTAAGAAACAACTTTTATTATTATTCTTACTACCGAATTTATGACTTCTTTGCCAATTCGGCGCGACGTTTTGCCAATCTGGCGACAATGATTGCTTCTGTTGAAGTAGCACCCATGCCACCGGTTACGCGATCAAGCGTGCGGTCAAGTTTATTATCCGTGACCGCTTGTTTTTCGCGCAGACGACGTTCAACATCATCAACATCAGGCGTATCACCGACAGTAACGCCGGATAGTAATTTTTCAGCACGCGCTTTGCCTTTGTTTGACTGGTCAATTTGGCGCAGAACTTCCAGACGACCTTCCATTTCCACCTTACGCATTTCGATCTTACTGGCCGCTTCCTCATATTTTGCCAATTCAACCTTCGTTGCGTCCAGTTCTGTCTGTTTCAGCGTCAGTTGCTGTTCGAGACTGATCAGTTTTGCTTCAAGCGGTGCGGCAAGATGGTCGTTCGACGGATCATCATCACCCAAAAGGATGTTGATATTTTCATCAGCTTCCGCATGTTTCGCATGCAATGAAGCAATTTCTCCCGGTAACGTTTTAACACGAGAACGAGAGACAGCAGCCTGATCATCAAGTGTATCGTGAGCGGCTTGCAGATCACGAACATATTGTTCTATTGCGCCGATAGAATTAAGGTCTATCACAGCGTTTAGAACAGTATGCAGATTACTCAAAGTAATCAAACGAATTTTTTGGAAAAGACTAGTTGCCATTGTTGTAACTCCTCTGTTCGAGATTGTAAGGTTTTCTCGCGGAGACCGCCACGAGTCGGTTTTGAACCTAATGATTCGATTTCAATATGACGTACCTGACCCGCCTGACCATGAGCTTGATAAGTCATCATCTTTTTTGTCATCATTCCATGAAGTTGAGCCCCCATCCCCTTGGCTTGATTTTCCCCAAGAAGTGGATGAACCGTCCCCATCGCTGGTTTTTCCCCAGCCGGTAGAAGAACCGTCGCCTTCAGATTTTTTATTTTCTGTTGGGTCAACAATAACCGGACGATCAGGTTCTTGTGTTCTCTTGGAAGACCATAGCGGATCATCATAATGATGATGGGGCGAATAATGGTCGTGGTCATTGAGAATTACGACCGTAGATGAATTACCTGGTGAATGATTGCCATGGGCAACAGCTACCGGTTGTACCGTTTTTTTCGGAACAACTTTTCCCTGTTGTTTAGTACCACTGTTTGTTTCGTAACGACGTGTTGCCGTATTTACAACCGACGCACTTTTTATAATTGATTCACCGGCAAACGCACGACGCAATTCGCGTTCAGTATCACTTCTTTTTTCATCAGCCAGTTCAAACAAATCAACAACTTCGGCGTAGCGAGTTTGCATTTTTTGATATTCCGCTTCTGAAAGACGCGGAGTATCAGGATTATTTGAACTGCGGTTGAGCGCATCAAACGACGACAAAGCGTGGCTGTAAGCCGTTATTGTTTGATCCAACTTATCTTCAAGACGAGCCTTCCATTCGACGGATACTTGAGCCTTGTTGATTTTTGCTTTTAGTAAAGCAACGGGTGTTTCAAATGAATTTGTCGCCTGGGTACATTTTACGCGTTCCGTCTGCGCATCGCGTTGCGCCCCACGGGACACTTCTCGTTTACGAAACAGAAGCGAAATAAGCCATACAACGAATACAAAAGAAATGAAACCTCCACCAAACATCATAACTTTCCACAATCCGGAATAATCAGTCGGATGGTTAATAACTACCGGCTTTCCGACTTGAGAAGGTTTGACTGATATGAGATCAGCTACATCGTTCAATCCGACGACAATCCCATCCGCGATTTTTCCATCACGAAAGCGAGCGTTCATGTCGTTTTCAATCAACTTTTTGTTGATTTTCCCTGCAACACCATCGCCCGGAATTACGGACGTGTCTTGTTTTTTGGGAACGACGATAAACAAAACCATATTATTCTTCAGCCCCTTATCGGTTGATTGCCAAGAAGTACACCGACCGAGCATAAAATTTTTATACTCATTAATCGACTTCATCATCGGACCGTCTTTGGATGACCGGTGATACGATGAAAGTATTTGAATTCTGGAATCAATACCTTGAACCGACAGTTTTGCCTGAGCATTTTGAATACTCACCAAATCCGCACTTGTAAACGCGCTCACTTCATCCACAATCGGGTCTTTACACTTATCCGCAAAAGCCGATGAAGCAAAAAGCCAGACCAATAAAAATAAAGTGGTCATTACCGTTTTTCGAAACATAGAGTTCTCTCCTCTTTTTTTGATTTTACACGTTTAAATTGACAAACAACACTTCATGTGAAAAATAAATCCTTTCGCTACTTTATCAAATTTTATAGAACTTGTCAAGCCCCCTCCCTAAAAAATAGCCAGCCGGGAATACCGACTGGCTATGTAGTTAAAAACTTATATTTTAAGCGTTATTTTTCATTCGAGAGAAGCGCTTCGTATTTATCCGTCATCTGTTTCATCGAAAATACACGAAGAATGTGCTTCCTACCGGAGCGTCCGACCTTTTCTGCAAACACACGAGCAAGAAGTATATTTTCCAGAGCTTTCGCAAGAGGAGCCGGGTCCGTTCCTTGAAGGAGGATACCAGTTTCGCGGTCTATAATCTGTTCTCCTGTGCCACCGTCGTCATTCCCTATCGAAGGAAGACCGACAGAAAGCGCTTCGAGAAGAGCATTCGGACAACCCTGATTTTCTCCAAGAACAACATAAGCATCAAATTTCGGTAACAACTCCAAAACATTTGTTTGCGGTCCATAAAATTTTATTCGATTATCATCTCCGGCAAGTTTCAAAATTTCATCAAAATATTCCTGATGATATCTTTCCACTCCGCCGATAATATGAAGTTCCGCATCAGGTATTCGATTCCAAAGCAATTTCATCGCCGTAATAATTTCGACAAGAAATTTTGAAGGAGCGATTCTTCCCGAGACGACAACTTTCGGTGCCCCGTGAATAGCGTAATCTTCTTTTGGAAAATCACATTCACGAACACCGTTTCGTATCGTAATCGTTTTATTTTCACATCCCGCAGGTGGTAACGCATCCCATTTGTGAACAAACATATCTATTCTTTCCAAAAATTGTTTTTCATCAAACGCAGCGAACTCCTGAAAATTATCGGTTTGCGCCATTTCCTCAAAAGCATGAGCTCCGGGACTGACTTCAACAAAACGAACGTGCGAAAATCCAAGAGCTTTTACCAAAAGAAGTTTTATTCGCGGATCTACATTCCAAAAACAAACCGTGCCGAATCCTTCGCGAACAATCTTGTCGATAATCACTTCCGAATAATCAAACACATCCCATTTTTTTCCAGCCGACATAACTCGTACACCGGACGCGGTAAGCTCTTCAAAAAAATCTTGAATTGAAGATTTACCCGCAACCATAACTTCAAACGAAAGTTTTCCAACGAGTGATTTCGTTAAGTTTACCAAAGAACGTTGTGCACCACCGGAACTTAAGTTCGCAGTAACAAAAAGCGTTTTCTTGGAATACGAAACATCGGAGGAAAGACCGGCAAGCGTCCAAAGCCGATACGATGGAAAATCCGCCCAAATCGGTTTTTGAACTTTTTGATGAAGCGCCATTTCAAGAGCACTCACCCAAACCTCTTTTTTTTCGTCAGGAGAAAGCAAAATGAGAGAATCGTGTGGTATCTCTCCTTGTCCTCCAACTTTTGATGCAACAACAGGAACATCGGAAAGAAGCGCTTCAAGTGTTGCGATACTCAACCCCTCATAATGACTGGTGTTCAATATCACATCACAGGCGGGAAGAAAACGAGTCGCGTCGGGAACAAAACCCGGCATCGCAACATTATTGCGAATACCAAGTTCATTAACCTGACCAACTACTTCTTTCCACGTTTCCAATCCGACACTCGTATTTACCGGTCCACCCATGATAACAAGATATGCATCTTGTTTTTCAAGAAAGGATTTAAATATTTTAAGAGCAAGCGGATAATTTTTTTGTGGTTTTACCGCCCCCAACATTCCAATCACGATTGCATCTTTTGGAATATTCCAAATTCGACGCACTTCCTCGTGAATATTGGACGGATATTGTCGCACTTTAGGTATGTGGCGAATGATTTCGATCGAACCTTTCCATTCTTCATCGCGAAGATCTTTCGCACAAGCGTCAGAAACGGCAATTACATAAGGCGAACCGATAAGTTCGCAAGGATCCTCTGCCCATCCGGACTTCGCATTATGCAAAACCGGAATAACGGTAACACCGGCGCTCGCGAGAGCGCGACGTTCCTTTCCATTCAACAAATGACAAACGCAAACGGGATTTTGTTCCCATGCGAGCATCTTGCCGACCAATTTCAATCGTTCTTCCAAATGAATTCCGCCAACCCTCGTAACACGCACAAATGGTGGCACGGGCCATTCCTTTTCTCTGTTCCGAAGCACAATAAGATGCACTCGAAAACGTGGGTAGATACGTTCGGCCCAATCGAGCACAATCCGTTCCGCCCCTCCAAGAGACAAACTTGCTATGGCAACATGCAATTCTTTTGTTGCCGGAAGATATACTTCCGGCTGTTTTACATCAACAGGTGAAAGTACTAATTCCATACTAAATCTCCTCAAAATGATTATATTTCAATGTTCAATTCTTTGTGTTAAATTTTACATTATTTTATACTATTTGTCAAATAATAATAACCACCCTCCCCATCAACCCGCCAAACAAAGTACTGTTTGGCGGGTTTTAATAATCTTCTTCCCCCTCCCTCCTCAATAATCGCTTGCCGAACATCGTCCCAGGCTTGGAGCCAAACAAAAATACCCTTATTTATAGGGGTATTTTTGTATTACTTTTTATTATTAAAACAAATACTTGACAATAGTGCAAATACGTAATACCATCAAAAGTGGGTTTTGATGGTATATCAAAACAACATCTTGAATAATTTTTGTACTTTGATACGAGGGAAAAAACAATATGAACAAAGTTCCGCACGAAGAAATTGAGAATCTCTACTCAGAGTTTCCGTTTTTAAATGAAATCATAAGCATTGGCAAATTAATTGATGGCGAAAACTCTATCGAAATCAAACAATCATGGATATCCAATGAACTTCTGAAACAAACCAATAAAAAAAGAGAAAACGGAAGTACCGTTTTGACCACAAACTATTATATCGTTACCAACCATTCGGTAAAAAGGATTAGTTCAGGAAATGATGATTATTCATTTTTTAGTCCATTTACATGGTCAAAGAAAGGGCTTAAACATGAAACGGTCGGGGCAGCGATGAAGCGCGCTGATAATCTCCAATATGTCGTTAAACTCGTTGATCTTGCTACCTTTGGTTGCACTGATGGCGGACCCCTTCCCACTTTATGGAGAGAGGATTCATATTCTCTAACACTCTACAAACTTTCCGACGACACATTATCAGTTCGAGAATCAGTTGAAAAATTTTCCTCTACCGAAAATAAATTTCGTTTAACTTATGCTGAATTTCTGAAAAAAACAGGGCAATAAAAAAATACTGAGCCATTCCTAACAGGATGGCTCTTTTTTATTAATCATTATTCTCCTCAATAATCGCGATTCGAACATCATCCCAGGCTCGGAGCATAGTAGGCAAAACAGGGTCAAAAGCTCTGTTTTTGTCATTTATGGGGCTACGAATAAGTCTTTTTTTAGGTTCGATTTTGCTATAATTCGACTTTG
>Ga0172379_10008487_pt1 | contig 12915 bp, 14 predicted proteins | sample GrowelOW334metaG_FD_119756 | JGI IMG/M metagenome (GOLD analysis project Ga0172379, IMG submission 119756) | Groundwater microbial communities from an aquifer near a municipal landfill in Southern Ontario, Canada - Groundwater well OW334 metaG | ecosystem: Environmental > Aquatic > Deep... | reverse complement strand
CTTCTGAAACTACAATATTGGGATCTGCTGTTGTATTATTGTTTTTTCTTGCTTCAAATTTAATATCTTTTATAGGCATATTATGCAAATTTGCAATACGTTCCATTTCTAGAATAAATTGAATATTATTTACAGAATCTGGCAAGAAACTATTCAAGCGATCTTTATCAGACTGCTTTATACTATTAAAGGAAGTAATGAGAGCATCTTCGGTCTTTTGAAGATTAGTAGAATTATCAAGTGCTTTATTGTAATCGACAATCTCTGTTTTTAAAGTCTTGACCTCATTATAAAAAGGATTAACACCAAAAATAAAAGCGGCTACAGATACAAGTATGAATAATATAGGTAGAATAAGTTTCATAATTATGGTGTGTTATTTGTAACTTGTAATGATTCCTCTGTTTGAGCCTCTCCTGCTTGTAAGTCAGTAGATGGAGATTCTATATTTGTAATTCTATTCGAATAAGAAAGAAGACTAGGATCAACATTAAACTCAAGCTCAAAAGTTACGAAATTGTTCTTGTCTTTGGTTAAATTAGAAAATATAACATCTTTGAACACTACTCCCTTTTCTGTATTGAAAACATCTGCTTGGAGAGCTATAGATTTATAATCACTAGCTATTCCTGACATTCGTACAGAGAAAACATTGTTGGTAGTTTTATGTTCAAATTTATTGTATTGAATAGAAGAAAGTGTAAGCTCATTAATTTTTTCAAATAGTGGAGAAAGAACGATGTGATTATTGAGAACTTCCCTAACAACAGTGGTGCGCTTGTCATACATCTCAAGTTCTGTAATCGTATCTTTATTAAAACTTTCTTTAATCTTCTTTAAATTTTCTGATAATGCCTGTTTTTCTTTTACTAAAACAAACTCTTTATAAGCATAAAGTCCTCCTCCTGCAAGCAACATTACAACCAATATAAATACAGAAACAACCATAGAAATGCTAGTAGTGGTATCGCTACTTTTACTAGAAGAGCCATTAGCTATAATAGGCTTCTTTGGAATAAATGATGTTTGAAATGAATTCTCCATAATTTAATTTAAAAATTGTCTTAATGCTAAACCTACAGCCACACTAAACTCTGGTCCACTAATTTCTAATATGGGGGCGAGGAATGCTGGTGCTTCAGTTTTAGAAAAAGGATTACTGTAAACAACTTCGGTATGAAAGTTTGATGTTGCCCTTTCCATCAATCCTTTAGTAAGAGATCCACCACCGGTGAGAATTACCTTGCTGATATTTTTATTATACTTCTTCTGATACGCAAACACAATACTATTCGTATCTGATAAGATGTAATCCAATGACAAACGAATAATATCAGCAACTTCAGGATTACTATTCAAATCGAGACCAACAGTCCTTTTAAGCTTTTCTGCTTCAGTAAAAGATATACCTAAAGATGATGCAATATTCTTTGTAATTTCTGCTCCACCTCTATTCACAACGTGAAATACATGCACAACACCTTCCTCCACAATGGAGAGCTTGGTCTTAGAGGCACCAAAATCCATAAGTAGAACAGGAGCTAGGTCGTGAGAAAAAGAAGATCTTATATTACTGAAAATTTCCATCTCAAATGAATCAGAATGTAATTCTGTCTTTTTTAGAATCTCTTGATAGCGAGTGAGTATATCATTATGAATCGCTACTACAAGCACTTCTGTCTTTGCATCGAGAACTGCCCCTTCTACTGGCTTCTCCATTATGTTATTCTCAGAGGATTCAGTTTCTTTTGGTAATACAAACCAATCCAATGTAACTTCGGCTATAGGTACAGGGATGTATTTACGGGCTTCTATGGGGACCACACTAGCTAATTTATCCTCGGTAATTTTACTGGGAAGGGATATTGTAAAAATTAAACTAGAAGATGATGGGATAGCAATAATTCCAGATTTGATGGTAACATTTGATTCTTTCATCACATCTATAAGTGCACGGATGATATCGTCGGTCTGTAAATTGGTAATTGAACCTATGTCAGTATTACCATAAGGACCAAGTGAAATAGCCCCGTAAGTTTCAAGGATAGCTTTGCCATTTTTCTTTTTTAACTGAACAACTTTAATAGCTGAAGATCCTATGTCTATACCCAAAATACTCTCTGTACCTTTATTAGAGCTAAACATTTCGGATAAGCTAGCTAAGCCAGTTGATATTATATTCTTTAATGAATTATCCATAATGCTACTATCTAGTATATCACATATGTAGTAAAATTAGGAAATGCTAAAGGCTATAAAAATGACTATTAGTATAATAAAAAAGGGAATTGAGTTATTTTTAGAAATATTGTTCCCTTCGAAGTGTCTTGGGTGCTATAAAAAGGGTGAAATAATCTGTGAAAATTGTGTAGATAATTTACATCTCGCCGAGAGACCAACAGAGGAGAAAATCCTTGCTTTATATGACTATAGAGACCCTATTATAAAGAAAGCTATATGGAACCTCAAGTATTATAATGATCCACATTTAGGCCAAAAGTTAGGAGAGTTACTCTACCAATCTTTTTTAGAAGAAATACAGCTTTTGCAGATGTTCTCAGTTGGTTCCCCTATTTATATAATTCCAGTACCAATATCAAATGATAAAAGAAAAAGAAGAGGGTATAATCAATCAGAAATAATAGCGAGAAACTTTTGTAAAAATGAAATTAAAAATATTTTTCAATTAAAAACAAACATTATTTATAAAAAATCAAATACTATCCCCCAAGCAAGAATTGAAAATAGAGCAAAAAGATTACAAAATATAAAAGGCACATTCGAAATAAAAAATATAGCTGAATTGAAAGGCAAAACCGTAATTGTAATAGACGACGTCACCACTACTGGTGGCACTCTCACCGAAATTATAAAACTTTTAAAAAAGTCCGGTTCAAAAAAAGTAATCGCCTTTGCAGTCGCACACTAGTTTCTGGTATAGTTAGAGATATAATTATGAAAAAAGAGAAAAAGCATTGTATAGATTGCGGAGGAGCACAAGTAAACCATAAAGTGGTATACGCTTCTCTATGGCTTAGTGAAATGATAGAACCATGGACCAGATGGATGGATAATATAATTCCTGAGGATAAACTCGAATGGATGGGGCCAATTTTATTAAAAATTTTCTGTATTCTTCACCTTGGTAATATGACGACTGCTCCAAACGAGCGTGATAGCCTTCGTGCTAAAGTCCTATGGGATGAAGCTATCAAAAGAGGAATCGATATGCGAGAATTTCACCTTTTTGGAATAGGTAATGATTTATTTATATCAAAATTTAAAAATGAGACGAGATTCTTTGATGTTCTGCCTCGTACAAAGAATTATAATCCTAAAGGACTTTGTTGGATGGATAACAAAAATGAGATGAAAAAGCATTTTGAAAAAGAAGGAATTAAAGTAGCAAAAGGAGAAATAGCAAGTAATGAAAAAAGTGCAGTTAAAATATTTAATTCACTTGATAAACCAGTAATAGCAAAGCCAAATTTGGGTTCTAGAAGCCGTCATACAACTACACATATATCTACCGAAGAAGAATTAATAAAAGCATATCACCTAGCACATATGCTCTCGCCTTGGGTAATGATAGAAGAAGAACTTACTGGATATGTACATAGAGGAACAGTAATAGGGGGTAAACTGATCGCAGTGCTTCGCAGAGAACCGGCTTATGTAATAGGCGATGGAATACATAATGTACGTGAACTTATAGAAATTGAGAATAAGAATCCACTCCGAGCAGGACCAATCTTTCATCAATTAAAATTAGATGACGAAGCAATAAAAGAGCTCAAACATTGGAATAGAGATGAAAATACTATTCCTAAAGATAAAGAAATAATAACTCTAGGCCAAAAGACTAGTCGTGCTGTTGGAGGTGGTATCACTGATATGACAGAAGTAGTTCACCCTGATAATAAAGAAATGCTTGAAAAAATTGGAAAAGTACTTGATGATCCTCTCATAGGAGTGGACTTTATAATGGATGATGTATCTATCTCATGGAAGGACCAACCAAAATGTGGCGTGATAGAGTGTAACTCCGCTCCTTTCATAGACCTCCACCACTTCCCATTAGTAGGCAAACCCCATAACGTCGCCGCTGCTCTCTGGGATATAATTTATCCTGAATCGAAAATCTAATTAGAAACTAGTTTTTTGTGAAAGATTTTTATTTTATTTTCTTCTGTGCCTTCCATTTTTATCAATTGGGTCATCTATTGTAATTTCTGAATCAGGAGCTGTCTTCCTATCCATCTTTAAATGCATTGGGTGCTTTTTTTCTACTATATAACTCCCTAAAAACTTTTTAAATTCATCCATCCTTTGCTCTTCATTTATTTCTACAAAGTGTTCAAATGGCTTACTCTCAGGAGTGAATTCATGGTGCCCTCTTATCTCCCCATCGCGAAATACCCGAATATGATACTGATTATCAAAATCTTCAAGTTTACGCCAAGAGAGAATCTGCCCATTGTCCTTCCATGCTACGAAGTGGTTCCCAAAACCCCATTCAGTATGTAGATGCTTCTCAAGTTCTTCTAGAGTTTTATTTGGTGCGAGCCACCCTATATGGTAAGGCTGGCGACCCTTCTCGTGCCATACTAGATGCCATTTTAAAAAGTGCTTTTGAACCCAAGGAAAATACCTATATAAATGCTTCCATATATATTTTTTAATTTTTTGTATTGTAGTTAAATGTACTTTTTCCATATATTTAAATTTATTTTAAAAGTTTTTGTAATTCTACATCGTGCTCTTCTATCATTGTATCTACTACATAACTTTCCAATTTCTTAGATAACACAGAAAAAAGAAAGATATTAGCAATAATGACAAGAGTAATTATTATCCATATTTTATTGGCCATTTGTTTCACATTCATATTATATACTAAATCTTATCAGATAAAAAGATAACCCAATTTGCTTGTGGCAAACTGGGTACCTATTTCTTTCTGTTAGTTTGGTTTTTCTTCTGCACAAAGTGTTGCATGAAGAGCTGCCCGAAGACGTTCTTTTGGAATTAACTTACTGCACTTACGGCAGATACCATAAGTTTTGTTTTTAATTCGAATTTGAGCTTTTTCCAAATGATTAATCAAAAGAGCCTGACGTTGAGCAAGTCGCCCTGCTTCTTCTTTCGACAATGTATCTGCTCCTTCTTCCAATACTTTAAATGTGGCACCTGTATCATCTGTGCCATTCCCCTCATTGTTGCTCATGATTCCTTTGTAGTGTGAATAATCACCACGAGCAACTTTTAATTTCTTTTCAATTAAATCCCAAAATTCATTGAGATCTTCATCTGAATACCGAAGCATTGGAACTTCTAAAACATCAACACCCCTCTCGTCTTCGTACAATAATCCTTTTTTCATACTTATTAATGTATTAATAACAACACCTTAGTTGGCATTGTTAATTTGTTCATTAAAATACTACTATTTTTAAGGCTTTTTGTCAAAAATATAAAATGAGCGAGAAATTTATCCTCGCTCATTTTTATCTAAATTTTTAATTCACAATTATTAAAATGCTATCCAGCCTGCCAAATATGCAATAAAGAGTACTGCTGCAAGCATCCCCAAAAGATACTGATACTTTGAGAGAACTGCAATAGCGACTACTGCAATAATTGCTTTCACTGTACCCAATGCTAAAACCGAAGCCCAGATAGTTTGTATAAATGTTTGTATTGTTTCCATATAATTTTATTATATCACAAAATTATTTTAAAGCATTCTTGCCAGGAAATACAGCTTTAGATCCAAGAGATTCTTCAATACGTAGAAGTTCATTGTACTTTGCTACTCTTTCGCTTCGACAAAGTGAGCCTGTCTTTATCTGCCCTGTACCAAGTCCTACTACCATATCTGCAATTGTGAAATCCTCTGTCTCCCCTGACCTATGTGATACCACTGCTGTGAATCCTGCCTTCTTGGCCATATTGATCGCATTGATAGTTTCAGACACAGTTCCAATTTGATTTAATTTTATCAAAATAGAATTCCCCGCTTTTTTCTCTATTCCATCCGCAAGTCTTTTTATATTTGTAACAAATAAATCATCTCCCACTATTTGAATTTTCTTTCCAAGCTTTTTTGTCATTAAACTCCAACCACTCCAGTCATCTTCTGCAAGTCCGTCTTCAATAGATACAATTGGGAACTTTGCTACCCAATTCTCATAAAAAGCCACCATTTCTTCACTCGTTAAGCTTCTACCTTCTTTTGCTAATACATATTTACCATCTTTATAGAATTCACTAGCCGCAGCATCAATAGCAATACTAATATCTTTACCTGGTATATAATCTGCTCTTTTAATAGCTTCGAGAATTATTTCAATCGCAGCTTCGTTCGTTGGTAGTGATGGTGCATATCCACCTTCATCTCCAACCAAAGTACTTAATCCTCTTTCTTTTAAAATTTTCTTTAAAGTATGAAATACTTCTGCTCCGCACTGAAGTGCTTGCTTGAAACTTTTTGCCCCTATAGGCATAATCATGAATTCCTGTAAATCTGTAGAATTATCCGCGTGACTTCCACCATTTAGAATATTCATCATAGGAACTGGAAGATGAATTTCTTTATTCTTTGATATCTCTTTAAAATATTTCCATAAAGGCTTCTTCTCCGAAATAGCAACAGCTTTGGCAAATGCGATTGATACTCCTAAAATTGCATTAGCACCAAGCTTTCCTTTATTTTCTGTACCGTCCAAATCAATCATTGCTTGGTCTAAAGTCTTTTGATTCCAAACTTTTCCTTTCAATTTTTTCTGTATATCTTCATTCACATTCTTTACTGCATTAAGGACACCATTTCCTCCATATCTTTTCTTGTCTCCATCACGAAGCTCTACTGCTTCATGCGATCCTGTCGAAGCCCCACTTGGCACCCCTGCTCTACCACAAGACCCATCTGCAAGAATTACATCCACCTCGACAGTAGGGTTCCCCCTTGAATCCAATATCTCTCTTCCAATAATTTTTGAAATTTTTATATTTGCCATAATTTTTTTGATTAATTAATAAAGCGGAACCGGCTGGATTCGAACCAGCGGGGGAAATTACTCCCCGCCTCTTTAGCAAAGAGGTAGATTAAACCACTCTCCCACGGTTCCTTACTTACTATAAAATACCACATTTTAGAACCTTTCCCAAATTAATAACATTTTGAAAATACACTAAATATGCTAAGATATGCAAAGTAAATCACAAGGAGGCGTGGATGAGTGGTTTAAATCAACGGTTTACTAAACCGTCGAACCTTAATCGGTTCCGTGAGTTCGAATCTCACCGCCTCCGCAAGAAAAATAAAACCCGAATAGGGTTTGATGTTTGCGGGCGAGTGAGCAAACTGCTTTGCTCACGTGTGAGATTCGAAGAACTTTTCGTTTTTCGGTATTAACCGAAACGAAAAGGTGTACTGGTCCTGTAAGGACCGAAAAGTGTAATCACGTTCTCACCGCCTCCGCAAAATAAAAACCCAACAAAGATCTAATTCTGTTGGGTTTTTGGTATGGGGAATATTTTTTTAGAAACTATATAGTTTGGCACTAAGAAAACAAGTACCAATAATGCTTGAGCATATTCTTTTTGCATAAGCAAACGTTCTACTAATATTCTTGTAAAAAATGCAAGAGCTAATAAATATATACCAGCAAATACAAAGTGCAAAAAGAGCTGAAGTTTTGTTTCTTTAATATCTTTATTTTTAAATACCCAAAATTTTTTAATTACAAAACTAATAATCTCGGTTAAAATAAAAGCGATAACCAAAGAATATATATACCAAATCCCTGAATATTTATTAATAATATAATAAGAACCAACCCCACAAAGTAAACCCAATCCCCCATTAATTAAATACCGAGCACCCCTTAAAATATCTTCTTTTTTTATTTTCATTTTTACCTCCTTTTTTTCTTCATACTATACAAAGAAAGATAATAAAGCAAATATATACAAATATCTATATTAAAATGATATAATCTAAATATTAGTATTAAATAATCTTTTTATCTTATGCTTAAAGAATTCAAACAATTTTTACTCCGTGGAAATGTCGTCGATCTCGCTGTCGGTGTTGTTATCGGTGCTGCATTTGGAACAATTGTCACTGCTTTGGTTTCAGATTTACTTACTCCATTTATCGCTGCAATTGCTAAGGTCCCAGATTTTAATGGACTAGTATTTACTATAAATGGGAGTGTTTTTAAATATGGGCATTTCTTAAATGCATTAGTCTCATTCATTCTGGTTGCAGCCTCAGTATTCTTCTTTGTTGTTAAACCTATGAATATACTTATATCTCGTTCACGTTCCAAAAAAGAAATTCCAGCTGATCCTACTACAAAGAAATGCAATGAATGCTTAAGCGAAATCCCTATTGAGGCCAAGCGCTGCTCATATTGTACACAGGTTTTATCTTAATTTAATTTTCTTAATCTTTTCAAAAAGGGGTTGATAAATGTCTTCTTTGATATCTATCTTGAGTTCATTTTTGTCTATTTTATTTTTAAATTCTACTTTTGAGTCGGTTATAACTGCAAGTGGTTGACATTCACTCCCTTCTCCCATAAGATAAACTGCTGCGGTGGCTAGACTATCTGCGACATCAGTGCGAGACATTTTTAATTTTCTACCAAATAAATCTTTCTTCCCTATATAATTCCTAACTCCTTTAAAGCCTGCATACCCGAGAGCTATACCTACAACTCCTGCTCGAAGTGGCATAAGCCTACTGTCAGTAATAATAATTCCCAAATTTTTTACTTTATAAAATTTCAAAAGTATATTTCGAATATATATTGCTACTTTAAAACTATCCTTAGGAAGTAAAACTATCTTTCCACCTGCATTTGATTCATCTACTCCGGCAGCAGCCAAAACCATGCCGTCTTTAATAGTAAGCCAGGTATACTTTGTTTTCATGGCAAACTGACTCTCTCTTTTGATTAATTCTATCTTCTCTTTTTCATCTTTTACTTTAGCAACCCTCCCTTCCGAGAGAGCGACAATCTTTGAAGTCACAACTAAGATAGAATTCTCTTCCAACTTTTTAATATGAGATTTGATAAAATTTATCAAATCTTCACCTTCTTTAAATATTTTAGTTTTAATTGATATTACTTTCATTTGCAATTTGTACTCCATTTTTACCTTTTAATAAACGTATTCCTAAATATGATAGTGGAGTATACAAAGCTCCCATAGCTACTTTATAGAGCCACCAAGTAAGCATAAGAATAAGAAGTGTATGATTATCGTAAACTCCATAAAAAGCAATCATCATAAATATAACTGTATCAAGAAATTGAGACCAGAGATTGGAAAGATTCGAACGGAGCCAAAAACCTTTCTCACCAATTTTATTTTTGAAAAAGAAAAATGCAATAACATCTTGATATTCACCAATAGCAAAAGCAACGAGGGAAGCGATAGATATACGAGCTGAGATTCCAAACATCATATTATAACTTTCTTTAGCCCAAAGTCCTGCTTCTGCCCAAGGAAAAATAAGACAAATAAGGGAATATAAAGTAAATAAAGCAGTGCTAATGATACCAGCTAAAACAAACATTTTGGCAATCTTTTTACCGTAAACCTCCCCTATAATGTCAGTAGTAATGAAAACTAAAGGGAAGCATATAATACCAACTGAAATATGAGAACCAAACAAAAATGGCATAATTTTCAAGCCTAAAGTGTTTGCAGCAAACAAAGAAGTAAGATAAATAGATAAAACTATGAGTAATTTCTTAAGATCTAGATTTGATAATGTATTCATATTTATGATGATAACAGAAACCAGCCTAAAGTAAATAACTTATGTTATAATCTTTATGCAATGACCCTAACAGACAAAATTGAAAATCACTTTCGTATTGATATAAATCAAAAGAAAGCACTCGCGCAACTTGGGCTCAAAACCTTAAAAGATTTACTCTACCATTTTCCATCTCGCTATAGCGATATAAGCCAAGTAAGAAATATAAATACACTTACAGATGGAGAAAATGTCACAATCTTGGGAAAAATTTCGGGACTTAAAACTAAAAAAGGGTTCAAAAGTAAAATACCAATGGGGCAAGCAGTACTTTCTGATTTAACTGGTTCTATCAATATTATCTGGTTCCACCAGCCATACCTTGCAAAGATGCTCAAAGAGGGCTCTACCGTAAGAGTAACAGGAAAAGTTACAAACAGTAAAACATACGGACTTACCCTCACTAATCCAGAAATAAATAAAGAAGATATCCTCCCGATAGATATTCATGATTCCCTCTTTAATAATAAAGGGGCGCAAACTCAATTTGGATTTCCTGTTTATAGGGAAAGTCGTGGTATTACTTCTAAGTGGTTCTATCATGCAATTGGAAAAATATTAAAACAAGATTGCGTAAAAGATATAGTCGATTATATTCCAAGTGAAATATTAAATAATTATAATTTACCAATACTTCATACAGCCCTCATCTGGATTCACATGCCACAAAAAAAGGAGCACACCGAAATTGCTCGCAAAAGATTTGCTTTTGAAGAAGTCTTCTTCATACAACTTGGACGCCAGCAAGAAAAAAAGAAATATCAAGAAAACTTTTCATATAAATTAAAAATCCCACATAAAGATATTACCGACTTCATTAGTCGTTTTCCTTTTACTCCGACCAAAGCACAGAATGATGCCATCGACACAATACTAGAAGATTTTACAAAAGATAAACCAATGTCTCGTCTTATCGAAGGAGATGTAGGAAGTGGGAAAACTTTCGTAGCCGCCACAGTTGCCTATGCTGTAATTAAAAATACTACAGGAAATGGAAAATATGGTGAATTTGGCAATCTACAAGTAGCATACATGGCTCCAACGGAAGTATTAGCAACTCAGCTTTACGAGAATTTTATTCAATATTTTGAACATACTGGTATATCTATTGCACTTATGACTGGCTCTGGGTGCCGTAAATTCCCTAGTAAGAGTGCTCCTTGGGAGAAAGGATCACAAATAAAAACTTGGACCACTATAGCAAAGAATCAACTCTTAAAATGGATTAAAAATGGAGAGATACCAATAGTGATAGGTACTCATGCACTCATCTCAAAATCTGTAGAATTCAAAAATTTAGGATTAGTCATTATCGACGAACAACATCGTTTTGGGACAAATCAAAGAATGAAACTCGCAAAGAAGGATGGTCATGTACCTCACTATCTATCAATGACTGCGACTCCTATACCACGCACTCTCGCTCTAACAATCTATGGAGACTTGGACCTAACTATCATCGATCAAATGCCATTGGGGCGTAAACAAGTAATTACAGAAATAGTTGGTGAAAATAAAAGAGAAAATGCATATCAAGAAATAAAAAAAGAATTAGAAGCTGGCCGACAGCTTTATGTAATTTGCCCGAAGATCGGAGAGGAGATCGAAGAAAGTGTTTTAGGAAGCATTACGGAGGCTGACGGGCCGAGTACTAGCCAAAAAACTAGTAAGGTTTTATGGCGTGCTGACGAAAACACTTTCTCCGAGCTCCGATCTGTTACAGCAGAATCTAAAAGAATCAAGAAAGATATTTTCCAAAATTACAATATCGATATCATGCACAGCAAGATGACTAAAGAGAGAAAGGAGAAGGTCATGAAAGATTTTGCTGAAAAGAATATCGATATACTCGTCTCTACTTCTGTTATTGAAGTCGGGGTCAACGTTCCTAATGCAACAGTTATAATAATAGAAGGAGCAGAAAGATTTGGTCTTGCTCAGCTTCACCAACTTCGAGGAAGAGTCATTCGCTCAACATATCAGTCATACTGTTATTTATTTGCAGATGCAAAAAGCGATAAAACTATAGATAGACTCAAGGCCATAACAAAAGCCTCAAATGGTTTTGAACTTGCGGAGCTTGATCTCACTCTTCGAGGAGCAGGACTCTTGGGAGGAGAAAAACAATGGGGCATCACAGACCTCGGTATGGAAGCAATCAAAAATTTAAAAATGGTAGAAGCCGCCCGCACTGAAGCGATCAAAATGATAGAGAGTGATGTGGACCTAAAATACTTCCCTCTCCTCCTTAAAACTCTTACAGAAAAAGATTTAAAACTGCATTTTGAATAATTCAAAGTTTGGTGTAATATATTCATATCTAACCCCCGTCCTTAGCTCAGCTGGTTAGAGCACAGAGCTTATACCTCTGGGGTCCTAGGTTCGAATCCTAGAGGACGGACAATTGAAAAAACCTTACTTTTGTAAGGTTTTTTCAATTTTTATTTAATTTCTTCTTTTCGTTTAGGCACAATCCCATTCGCTGTTATAAGCTCGTTGTATTCAGCTTGTTCGAGAGTTTCTACTTCTATAAGTTTATTTGCTATAGCATCGAGAACTTTTCTTTTATCTGTTAATACATCTTTAGCAACTTTAAACGCGTTGGTCATAATCTTTGAAACTTCAGAATCTATTAAGGCACTCATCTTTTCTGAATATTCTTGATCATTAACTCCTCTTCCAAACATTGTACGTCCGCCATCACTTTCAAGAGCGATAGGACCTATTTCTTTACTCATACCCCAGCGTGTCACCATTGCACGTGCTAGACTTGTAGCAACCTGCAAATCGTTCGATGGTCCTGTAGTTATATCTCCAAAAATCATTTCTTCAGCTACATAGCCACCCAAAGACATTGCTATATCATCTAGAAATTCCCTCTTACTTTGAAGCCTTCTTTCTTCTAGGGGCAATTTCAAAGTATATCCTCCTGCACTTCCACGAGAAACAATAGAAACTTTATGTACTGGGTCAGCATGAGGTAAGCTCGAAGCGACAAGTGCGTGCCCCGCTTCATGATATGCCGTAATTTCTTTTTCTTGTTTTGAAAGCAAGTGACTCTTTCTCTCAGGACCCAT
>Ga0172379_10008486_pt1 | contig 12915 bp, 15 predicted proteins | sample GrowelOW334metaG_FD_119756 | JGI IMG/M metagenome (GOLD analysis project Ga0172379, IMG submission 119756) | Groundwater microbial communities from an aquifer near a municipal landfill in Southern Ontario, Canada - Groundwater well OW334 metaG | ecosystem: Environmental > Aquatic > Deep... | reverse complement strand
GGCCGACCGAGAAAAAACTTGGTAGAATTAAAATTAGTTAATATGGAAAACAGACGTGATTTTTCCTCATTTCATTGGCCAGAAAAATCAAAAACACCAGACAATCAAAAAGAAAAAAAGGAAATAAAAGAAAAATTACACCAAGAATTTGCCGGTGCGGTTTTAAAATGGATGGATGTTTTAAAAACAAAACTAGCAAATCAAAAACCAAAAATGCCAGAATCCAGACGCTTAGGCGCTATTTTTGGTCCAGTCACATTATTTACTGCCCTTGTTGGTTGCGGTGATTTAAAAAAAATCGATTGCTCGCCCGAAGATTCTGACTTTCTCCAAGCATCAATTGATTGGATAAACGAGCACCCCACAGAAATAGACGCTGAAATAAAAGAACTCTACCCAAACTCATCTATATCGGCCAAACAAATAATCGAAACATTAAAAGAAGCTGAAATTGCTTGTGCCGAAGACCGCGGTGCGGAAAATTATGTAGCCGGAACAGCCAACCAAATAACCGGAAGAATTTTAATCGACGTAAACAGTGATGGTTTTAAAGAAAGTTTAACTCAATATCAAACCGGTCAGTGGCTTGAAAGTTCGAGTCTTAACAATATTGTCGAACAGGTCGAAATCAGCGAAGACAAACAAACAGCGGTTAATGAAATCTATCAATTTTATCAAGCCGTCGGTTTTGTCTCCGACACTTTAGTCCACGAAGCTGTCCATTTTTTACTCGGCCGTCACTCTAATAAAGTTGAAAAGGAAGTCGAAGAAATTGAAACCAGAATACAAGAAAATCCCTACGCTTACCAAGATCTACAAAAAATTGATGAAATATATGCTTGGGGTACGGCCGCTGGTCGGGCCGCCAGGATTTATGGCATAGAAGTAGGAGATTTGGCTTATTAAAAACTTTTTATAATTTTCTGACAAAATATGAATTACAAAATTTTCATCACTCGCAATATTCCCGACGAAGGAATTAAAATGTTGCGGCAATTAAAAAACGTTTCGCTAGATATTTATCCGGGCGAAAAAGCCATTTCTCGCAAAGAACTTTTAAAACGAGTTAAGGGCGTTGATATTATTCTTTCGATTTTGACGGAAAAAATTGATAAACAGGTTTTTGAGGCGGCCGGTTCTCAATTAAAAATGGTCGCTAACTTTGCGGTCGGTTTTGATAACGTCGACGTAAAGGAGGCGAAGAAACGTGGTATTGTCGTCACCAACACGCCACACGAAAACGTGAACGAAACCGTGGCCGAACACACTATCGCGCTCATTTTTGCTTTGGCTCACAGAATTCCCGAGGCTGATCGTTTCACTCGTGCTGGTCGTTACGAATGTTGGGGTCCGAAAATGATGCTAGGGACTGATGTTTGGAAAAAAACTGTTGGTGTTATTGGCGCTGGCCGAATTGGCGCCGCGGTTTTGAAAAGATTGGCTGATGGTTTTGGTGTTAAAGTTATTTATAATGACCTGAAAAAAAATCCGGTTTTTGAAAAAGCCACTGGCGCAAAATTCCGAACCAAAGATCAATTGCTCAAAGAAGCGGATTTTGTTTCTCTCCATGTTCCGCTCTGCCCAGCCACCCATCACCTCATCAGCGCTCACGAATTAAAACTCATGAAACCAACGGCTTTTCTTATCAACACCGCTCGCGGTCCAGTGGTTGACGAGAAGGCTTTACTCAAAGCTCTAGCCACCAAACAAATCGCCGGTGCCGGTCTTGATGTTTTTGAATGTGAACCAATGATTGACTGCGATCCACGCGATAATCTCGAACTTCGCCACATGGAAAACGTAATTTTAACACCACACACCGCCTCAGCCACCATCGAAGCCCGCGAGGCCATGAGCCGCGTGGCCGCTGAAAATATTATGGCTTTTATTAAAGGCAAAACACCGCCAAATGTTTGTTTAAATTAAAATATGGCTGAAAAATTTATTCCGGAATCTGTAACTAACCTTGAATCAAAAGAAACAAAAGAACTCCGTGCGGCTACCATGCGTGGAATTTTACTTTGGATGGATCGTCTAGAAAAAATTTGGCAAGCTTTTGAAAAAAAACCAAAACTAGAATTACCAAAATCATTAAGATTGGGTGCGGCTTTTATTCCAGCTACACTGATTGGTTTATCTACTGGTTGCCAAGAAAGTTGGGAAAAAAATGCCCGAGAAGGCGGTTGGGAAATTGTTGAATGTTCGGAAGATGAACAAGAATACATTATTCGAGCTTTCGATTGGCTGGTCGAACACCCGCAAGAAATTCAAGCCCAAATGGATTTACTTTGGCCAGACACCAACATCGGTGTTACTCCAATGTTAGAAACCCTACAAGCGGCTAGAATCGACTGTGGCTACCAAACAGTCGATTATTCTGTTGTTGGTGGAGGATCAAAAGAATATCAAACAATTATTGTTAATGTTGACACTGATGGTTTTCAAAATAATCTAGAAATGGTACAGCAAAACTCTTGGGTGGCCGATTATGACCTTGATAGTTTAATTAAAAACATCCAACAAACCGGCGATCTTGAATCGGCCGATGATATTGCCTCTTATTATTTTTTTCTTTCATCCATGACCAAAATTTTACTACACGAAACCGGCCATTTGGTTTATGATTTAAACCACGTCGGCGAACAGACAAACGAAGTTTTAAGAGATCCGGTGGATGCTTGGGGCAAAGCCGCCGGTGAAGCCACTAATGAATATGGTTTAAGTTTATATCATCAAACCACAGCCGCTTTAAACCCAGAACCTTAAAAACTTGAATTTTTCCTTCAAATAAGGTTATATATACAGGTAACTTATGCAAAAAAACTTCATTTTTCCGGCCATAGTCGCTTTGGCGCTGGTGGCCATAGTCGCAATTTTCGTCGTTTTAGTTAAAGCTAAAAACGCCCCACCACCAGACAGCACCATAATTTTCTTTTATGGCGATACTTGTCCGCATTGTAAAAATGTCGAAGAATTTTTTACTGAAAACGATGTGGCTAGCAGAATCTCTTTTGAACAACGCGAGGTTTACAATTCCACTGCCAACGCCAGTTTAATGGCTGATAAGTACAAAAAGTGCGGAATTACCAACACTAATGACATGGGTGTGCCGCTTCTCTGGGATGGCATAACCTGTATTCAAGGCGATGAGCCGATTATCAATTATTTTAAAAGTAAGTTAGGGCTTTAAATATGAAAAAATTCCTCCAATCCGCCAGCGCTGTTTCGGCCGCCGCCTTTGCCGGCGAATTTCTGATTACCCACAAAGCCGAAGCCTTTTGTCCGGTCTGCGCCGTGGCCACAGCCGGTGGTGTTGGTTTTGCTCGTTGGTTAGGAATTGACGATACGGTTACTGGACTTTGGATTGGCGCCTTGCTTGTTTCCCTAACTTTTTGGACGGCTAATTGGTTAAAAAAGAAAAAAGTGAATTTTCTGGGTCTGACCTTAAGCTGTGGCCTTTTTTATCTTTTAATTACCGTCGTGCCGCTCTATTTTATGGGTGTCATGGGCCATCCGTGGAATCAAATTTTGGGTATTGATAAACTGGCCGCTGGTATGATAATCGGCGGAATATTTTTCTACGCCGCCGAAAAATTTTATTTGTTCCTAAAAAAGAAAAACAACAATCGCGCCCACTTCCCTTTTGAAAAAGTTGTTCTACCGGTTGTCACCCTTTTAATTTTAAGTGGTATATTCTATTTCCTAACCAAATAAAATTCGTATATTAGTATATTCGTAATAATTCGTATTTATACCCCCCATATGGACTACGATAAAGTAAAAGAATTCGTCGATAAAGTCGACCAAATGAAAAAGCAAGACAAAATGGATTTGTCGTCTGACCAAGATTTAAGCATCGCGGTCATGAATTTGATTTCCATCGAAGAGCACTTCTTTTTTACAGCCGAAAAAACCGGCAAGAACGAATATTTTGATTTATTAAACGAGGTTCGAGCCATGCGAAAAGAGCTGCTTAAAAAACTCATCAAACAATACGAAGGTGAAGTTTGGTGTATTTCCAAACATTTATTAGCGGCTTCGATGCGTTTAATGGAAGTCGGTACAAAGGCTCTCGGTCAAGATAAAAGAGAGGAAGCTGAAGATTTATTCAAAAAATCTTACGAACTCTATTCCCTCTTTTGGGGCTTAAACATGAAAATGATTGACCTAGGCGACGTAAAAAAAATTGATGACCAAGCTCTCAACAAACACGATACCGAGAAAAAAGGTTTTATGGGCAAGCTTGGCGAGTTGGTTAAAAAAGCTGTCGATTGTTGTATTGAATAGGCTTGATGCTAAATTGCAAGTAAGATAAACTTAAGATAATCTTAAGTTTGTTTTTATGAAAAATCTCCTTAATCTAAAAGACCTGCAAGAAAAAGATGGTGTATGGGAAACCTTGACTGATTTCACCGAATTCAAAAAAGATGGAATTGATATCAGTGAACTTTTGAAACGTTTAGAAAAAACGAATTTTAAAAACCGGCCCTGAGCCGGTTTTTGGTTTTTGCTGGATTTGTTTGGTATGACCTGCCATGAGCGGTGAGGGTAGAGGACGCTGTGAGCCCTCCTACGCTCGCGTCGAGCTACGGAGGGCATCCTTCGCAAAAAGCAAAAGGATGGTGGACCAGAGCGGGATCGAACCGCTGACATCCTGCTTGCAAAGCAGGCATTCTACCACTGAATTACTGGCCCGTTTTTATTTTCGCAAGAAAATTATAAGAAAAAAACCGGTTTATGTCAATCGCACAAACAAAAACGACGGCCACCTAGTGGTCGTCGCGACGCGAAAGATCGAGATACTACTATGGCCCTTCTGGCTCGTCAACGCTGACCAAAGAGGCCGGCGGGTGTACAAGGCCAGAAATGGTCCAAGCGGCTACCTCACCAACCGCCACCGTGCGGTTGATGTTTTGGGAGAAGGCTAAAAGCCCCAACCAAACCGCGAGTCCAACGAATCGCTGCGGTAGACCGAAGTATTCGTTGAAAAGCGCCTGAACGAACAACGAGGCACAGGCCCCGATGCCCAGACAGTTGATGAACCAGACAGCAGCAAAGATCAGCTGACCGACATGGCACCACTGGCTGATCTCGAATGTCTTGGTAATGTGTTGCTGAAACCCGAGGGCTGGCAACACACTTACTGCCAAAAGGGCGATAAGGGTAAAAACACACAAACCCCAGTTCTTCAGCATATTACCTCCACAGCGGCTGCGGCGGGGTTCCCCTTGTTCGTTCAGTACCACACCAAACGATGGGTTGACCCTATCACAAAAGCTCATTTTTGTCAACTCTAAAAATTCGCCATTTTGTCTAAAACAAAGTAAAATATTCGTGTTCTTAAAGATATTCGATATGCATTTTTTTTCAAAGAAAGTACTAATCGCCTGTTTTATTTTAGGCTTGGCTATTTTTCTTACCTCTGGCCGACCAACCAACGCTCATTCAGAAAACCTGACTGTTCGTTTATTAAAATCCGACGGAACAGCGAGTTCCTCTTTTACTCTACCCACAGCTAATCTTGGCGGCGGTGCCTCTATCGACGTAGCCGATCTTGGCGATGATGGTATTCCTGAAATTATTATCGGCAACGGTCTTGGCAACGAACCGCTAGTCAGAGTTTTGCGTCAAGACGGTTCTGAAGTCGGAAATTTTTTAGCCTATGCCGCTGACATGGGAACCGGAATTACAGTTGAGGTCTGCGATATTAATGGCGATGGAACCAACGAAATTATTACCGGCACTCAATATGGTGGCGGGCCACAGATACGACTTTTTGATAATTTAGGCACGGTTTTAAACAATGGTTTTTTTGCTTATGGCGAAAATTTTCGTGGTGGTGTGAATTTGGCTTGTGGCGATGTTGATAATGATGGCATTAACGAACTTGTCACTGGCCCCGGTCCAAGCGGCGGTCCGCATGTTCGGGTTTGGAATTTTTCCAACAACAACTGGAATCTGGAAAAAGAATTTTTTACTTTTGCCGCCAGTGACAACCGTGGGGTAATTCCTTTTATAAAAAATGACGGAACTTTGATTATCGTTTCAGAAAAAGGTTCGTCGATTGACGTGGCAACTTACGATTCGCAATTAAATTTAGAAAAGTTATCCACAGTTTCCACCACAGCGTCTGGTGTTGCCGATGTTGATGAATTGCATAACGAAATAATTTTTTCTTTGCTTGATGGAAAAATAATTAACGAAAACGGCGAAGAAAAATTTTCTGTTATCAACGCCACGAGCAGCTCCTCGATTGCGGTTTCCGATCTTAACCAAGATGGTGTGGAAGAAATAATTTCCACCGAGGCACGACCGCTTTTTGGTCCTGATGGTTCGCAATATATTCTTGTTGATCTCTCGGAACAAAGATTATACAGCTACGAAAACGGCATTCTTGCCAACACTTTTTTGATTTCCGCGGCCAAATATCCTTTCTTTACACCACAAGGAATTCATTCAGTTTTAGCCAAAAAACCTTATGTTGATTACACCTGGAGCTATGGCGAAGGCAATCCAAATAATTATAGTTTAGGTTTAGTACCTTGGAACTTAAATTTCTACGGACACTTTTATATTCACTATGCTTACTGGCACAATAATTTTGGCCACCCCATGAGCCATGGTTGCATCAACGTAAATCTCACCAACATGAAATGGATTTACAATTGGGCAAACGTCGCGACACCGGTTGAGGTGCGGGCATAAAAAAATAAAAATATTTTTTTCGTAGAGACAAGGCATGCCTTGTCTCTTTTTTTAAAAATAAAAAAATATTTATCCACACCAGCGCTTTTACTATTCACAAGAATAAAAAAAAGTTTTATAATATATTTAAGTCGATAACAAATATCTTACAAAAAGAAAGGAGGTGAAAAAAATTATGGCAAAAAAGAAAGCTGTGAAGAAAGTCGCTAAGAAAAAAGTTGCAAAAAGAAAAGTTGCAAAAAAGAAAAAGCGTTAAACTTCATCTTAACTCCAAAAAATAAAATCCCACGACTCAATTGATCGGGGGATTTTATTAATGCAGAATCTTTATTTTTGGCTCAGCTCTTCGTCAGTAAATCACAGCAAACGCGTCTGAACGGCTTTTTTTCTATCGGCTTCAGAAAAAATCTTGACCACGCCAAAAATTCCATCATATCCAGGTTTAATCTGTAATTTTCCCTCACGAACTCGTTTGATAGCTTCAACAATTAAAGAATTATTTGAAACCGCAGTAATTTTTTCTAAAGGAATATCAAGCAGAATGCTAAATTCATTACCCAGCGAGTCAATTAAGTGATTATATTCGGCCGCAACTTTTTTTGAAGCCGAGCCGACACCAAATGCTTCGGCCACAATTTCTCGGAGTGGCACAATTGACTTATAAGGTATTTTTTTACTCGCCACAACCTCGGCTTCTCTATCAGAAAGCGCCGCCACCCGATTTTCTACGCCGAGCGTCAGAAGTTTTTTACATTTTGGACAACGATTGTCGTTTTTTTTCGATTCCTTCGGTGTACAAGAAAAACCACAACCAGCACAACCATCAAAATGATACTTCCCTTCTTCTGGGAAAAATTCGATGGTCGATAAAAAACATTTTTTGTCTTGTTCTTTCAATATCCGAACAAACTCGTCGTAACTCGGTTTTTCTGTTTCAAAAACATTAGCTTCACGACCGAGTTTATCAAGTGAGTGGGCGTCAGAATTGGAAATCAAAACCACTTTGTCGAGTGCCGATAGCTGCCAATTCATTTTTGGGTCAGATGAAAGGCCAGTTTCAATGGCAAAAATTTCTTTAGTCATCTTGCCAAAACATTCTTCAAGCGAATCAAAACCAGATTTACTACCAAACACCGAAAACCACGGTGTCCAAGCATGCGCCGGCACAATAATTATTCTCTCGTCAATTTCTTTTAAAAAAGCATAATATTCCTCACAATCAAACCCCAGAATCGGCCGGCCATCAGATTTCAAATTAAATTTTCGTTCAGTCAATTTTTGATTAACTTTCTCAACCGTTTCCATTGACGGCGCAAAAACCACCAAATGCACCCGTCTGGCTTTGCCACCGCGTTTATAAACATGGCTGGTTTCGGTGGTTAAAATAAACCGAGTTGGCGATGAACCATCTTTTAAAACAAAAAGACCCGGTTCTTGTTCGACCAAAGTCTCCTTAATGTGCTTAAACCACGCTGGATGCGTCCAATCACCGGTTGTGACCACATCAATTCCCTTCCGTTCGCACATCTTAGCAACCTGCGGCAACTCCAAACTTTTTGAGCAGGCACGCGAGTATTTGGAATGAATGTGAAAATCACAAATAAGACGCATACTAACTTATTTCACTTAACTGTAATTCGTAAAGCTCTCGATATAATCCATTTTTCTCCATCAAATCTTCGTGAGTTCCAGATTCTATCAATTTACCTTTTTGTAGCACCAAAATTCTATCCGCCACTCGAACCGAAGAAAAACGATGTGAAATAAGAAACAAAGAAATATTTCCTTCACGATTAAACAACTCTTGAAAAAAATTAAATTCACTCCGAGCATCAAGAGCGGCTGTTGGTTCGTCAAGAACCAAAAGTGAGGCGTCTTTGATTAACGAACGCGCTAAAGCGACTTTTTGCCATTCACCACCAGAAAGTTCCACCCCGTCGTCTTCCCAGCCCCGACCAAGACAAGTTTCATAACCTTTTGGCAAGCTGGAAATTTTCTCGTCCGCACCGGAACGAATAGCGGCCATCCGGGCTTCTTCAAGTCCGATTTCAATTCCACCGACTCCGAGAGCGATATTTTCTTTTGCTGTCAAAGCCAGCTTTAAAAAATCTTGAAAAGTTACAGCAATTCTTTTTCTTAAAGATTCGAGAGTATATGATTGAATGTCTTTTCCATTAATCAAAATCTGACCAAAGGTTGGCTCATAAAGCCGCAAAAGTAATTTGATTAAAGTCGTCTTGCCGGCGCCGTTTTCACCAACCAAAGCTACTCGTTCCCCAGGTTTCAAAACAAAAGAAATGTTTTGCAAAACTTTTTGATCTGAACCAGCATAATTATACGAGACGTTTTTGAATTCGATTTCTAAATCTTTATCAACCAGTTCTATGGCGCCGGAAATATTTTTAATTGTCGGTTCTATGGCTTCGAGTTCATAAAATTTTTCTAAATAACTTACATTTTCAAAAAGTAAAACAAACTGCCAAACCTGACTAACTAAAAATCTTTCAGCGTTAACAAAAGCTCCGGCATACAAAGTAAAATCGCCAACTGAAAAAGCGCCGGTAATCGCTTGAGTTACCAAACTGATATAAGCCCAAACATAAGCGGCAAAAGCCAAAAGATTGGTCAACAGTCCGGAAAATAACTTTTTGGCGCTTATTTGTCTTTCTTTTTCTACAATATCTCCGTAAAAAGCTCGATATTTTTCGGTCATTTTTTTGGCCGCTCCGTGAACCAAAAGCTCGGTAATCGAAGTAATGCCAGAAAAAAGATTTTGCAAATACCAAGTGCGCTTCATGATAAATGTTTTACCCCAAGTTAAATGTTGCGAAGCCAGAACCGCTTTAACAGCCGCAATTAAACCCGGAATCAAAGCGAGAACAAAAATCGTTATCAAAAGCGGCGAAAATCTCCAAGCAATAACAATAAAAGAAATTGACGAAACAATATTGCCAAAAAAATTAAAAACTGATCTGACCATGTTATAAGGCCGGTAATTTTGATCGCGAAAAAAAGTTATCATGGTTTGGGTCTCACTTTTTTCCAAAGTTGGCAAATCTAAAGTAATTATCTTTTGATGAATTCGATTACTGACCGAAAGATATAAAAGATTCATTAAACGATCTTGAAAATAATCAAAAAACTGAAAAGCAATTCTTTGGATCAAAAGTAAAACCAATAAAATAATTAAATCCTTAATCAACCCTCGGCTCCATTCACCTTCCTGCTTGGCAACAACCGAAACAATGTCGGCTGAATAAAACAAAACCGCGGCCGGCATTAAACCAATAATTAATTGAGTTACTGCCAAAGCCGAAGCTGTTCCGGGGTGAAAACGAAAAACCAAACCAATCTCGCGCGCAAAAGTGCGTGCGAGGGTAGAAATACTCTTTTTGATTTCCAAAAACTTCATAATCTATTTTAATCCCAAATAATCCTTTACTCAGTAAAATCACGATTCAAGACAATTTTCTTCAAAAAACTTTTTTGTGGCCGGCCAAAGGTTTATTTTTTTCATTTCATCTCTAGTAAAAAACCTGGCGTCTTGTAATTCAGCCTCTTGAATTTTTATCTCACCTGATTTTATTTCGCATCTCCACCAAGAGGTTATTTGATCCGGAACATCACCAGTTGTTTCGGCAAGTTTTTCTTTTGGTTCAATTTCTAGCGACAATTCTTCTTGAATCTCTCGCTTTAAAGTTATTTCTTCGCTCTCTCCATCTTCGGCATGACCGCCTGGTGGATAATAAAAACCCGTGTACTGACCAAAATCTTTTTTTGAACTAACCAAAAGAAATTCTTCTTGATCTGAAGAATTATAACGAGAAATAATACCGACAACAACTTTGTTCATATTTTAAAAGCACTTAAACAAACCGACCACCACTCTCCCGCCGACAGCGGCTTTTGGCGGGACCCCGCCACAGGCCACCGAAGGCGGGGCACCACTCCACCACTCAACCACCAAACGCTCCCTCGGCCATCATTAACTGATCTGTAGTATTAATTCCCAGCCCTTCACGAGGATCATCAACTAAAACCGCCTCAACCACCTCACCTTGCTCAATCGCGAGGCCAATTAAATCTGTCAGATAATATTCGCCTTGAGCGTTTTGGTTTTTAATTTTTTCAATATTTTGTTTAACCCAAGCGATATCAAAACAATAATATCCTGGATTGACTTCGGTCAAAGCTAATTCTGCTTCGGAAGCATCTCTTTTTTCAACAATCTTTTTTACCAAACCGTTCTCGTCGCGAACAATCCGACCAAAATCATAAAAAGCTTTGCGCCAATCATTAAAATCATCAACCTTGACGGTCATTAAAACAACTGTTGCACTGGAATTAGAACAATGGTCCGCGAGTTTTTTAATTGTCTTCGCTGAAACAAAAGCGTGATCACCATATAAAACCAAAACCCGTCCAGTCTCACCAATAAATGGCAGAGCACACTGGAGAGCGTGTGCGGTTCCGAGTTGTTCTGGTTGAAAAGCAAACTGACAGCGTCCGTTCAGGTGTTGTTTAATTAAATCAGCTCCGTGTCCGACGACCACGACCGGTTGGCTTTCAATTCCCGAGCCAGCGACTGAATCCAAAAGGTGATCAATCATCGGCCGACCGTTCACTGGCACCAAAACCTTAGGAATATCCGCCCCCATGCGCTTCCCTTGCCCAGCCGCGAGAATTACGGTGTAAAAATTTTGAGACATAATTTTAAAAACTTCCCCAAACTAAACCAACAATAATTCCTAAAGCAAAAGCCGTAAGATAACGAGCCGCCGAGCAAAGAAAACAATGTTTCTTGGCAAAACTTTGAGTAATTTTTGGCGCAGTTTGGATTATTTCTTCAGACATAAAGCCTTATCAGAGTAGCAAAAAAGCGAATTATTTTCAATTAAATTTTCGGCTCCGGTAGCGCGTTCCAAAGCGCCTCAAAAGCCGCTCGGTGCATGTCGCTAATTTGTTTGCTTTCGATGATTACGCCCATAAAATTTTCAGTCAAAGAAATCAATAAAACTTTATTGCCATAAATTTCCACGCCTGATTGAAACTGCGAGTGGGTGCCTTCTAAAAACTTAACTCGACGTAAATGTTCTCGGCCTCGTTTAAGTGCGTCAATTGATTCTGGTCCTTTTGGAGCAATCAAACGCAAACTAATTTTATTTTTAAGACGAGCTGCGAAATATTCTTCGGCAAACTCCTTGGTAAAAAAATCATACACATCTTTAGTTCCAAGAATTTCCAAAATTTCATCACCTGGACGTAAACTGTTTATGGTATCCCAATACATGGTTTTTAAACCTTCAAAACCTTCGTAATAAGTGATCTTTGGTTTAAAAGGTAAAATATTATGGGTCGCTTGAAGTTCTGGTAGCAAACTAGCCAATAATCGTTCCTTATTTTGTAAATTTGTTTGCAGATCTCGCACATCTTCAACAAAATAAACCCGCCGTTTCTTTTTCAAAGACGTTTGAATCAATCCGTTATTTATAAGTTCTGGTAAAAGATTATAAACCGTCGTTCGTTTGATTTCGGCTTTTTTGGCTATTTCAATAATCGAAGCTTCACCCAAACTTAAGAGGGCGGTAAAAATTTTGGCTTCTTTTTCGCTTAAACCAACGATCTTTTCTAAATCTTTTTCAATTTTAGACATATTGTCTCCCAAAAAATAGACATTATTTATATTCAAAATATATCATATTTGTTGTTTAAAATCAATAATCAATTAAAAAAAGACAAATAAAAGGACAAAAAACTATAAAAAAGTTAAAATCTTCTCGGAGGGTCATGGTATGGAAACTCTCAACAAAAACCTTGCTGTCGCAGACCCAGCAGAGGGAAAAGACCGAACAGACGAAATATTCAGAAGATTTTTTCGTCCACCACCGCCCGGAAAACAGGTCTGGGTACCGGCCTCACCGGGCAGACTGGGAATATTGTGTTGTGGTGGCGAACCCGAAGCAACGGTCTCTCTACCAAACGAATTGGCGGAAACCAAAAAAGCTGCCTGATCAACCCTTCCCTTCTTTTACTCCGCTGTCTGAGGAATCAACGGAGTAATTTATTTATAAAATCATATGTCTAAAACACCAAACTTCGATAAAAAAATAAATGATTTGTTATCAGAAACTCAAGCTGGCTATAAAACTGATTCGCTTACTGGTAAAAACTGGCAGATGCACGAAAAAGAAATCGTTTTGTTTCGAGATT
>Ga0172379_10008485_pt1 | contig 12916 bp, 5 predicted proteins | sample GrowelOW334metaG_FD_119756 | JGI IMG/M metagenome (GOLD analysis project Ga0172379, IMG submission 119756) | Groundwater microbial communities from an aquifer near a municipal landfill in Southern Ontario, Canada - Groundwater well OW334 metaG | ecosystem: Environmental > Aquatic > Deep... | reverse complement strand
GTAACGAAGGTCTCGCCACGGCGTGGAGACTCGTGATTGAAAAGGATGCCGTTGACAGCAAACAGTCCGTAACTCTCGCGGTAGTTCTTTGCAATCCAAAATCCAAAGACCTTGGCGCATCCATAGGGCGAGCGAGGATGGAACGGCGTTTTCTCGTTTTGTGGGGTCTCAGCGACTTTTCCAAACATTTCCGATGACGAGGCCTGATAGAAACGCGTCTTTATTCCTGTTTCTCGTATCGCGTCGAGCATACGGAGCGTACCGAGCGCATCCACATCCGCAGTGTATTCGGGAATATCGAAGCTCACGCGGACGTGGCTCTGTGCGCCGAGATGATAAATCTCGTCGGGACGGACCTTTTCGAGGATGCGGTTCAGACTGCTCGTATCAGAGAGATCACCGTAGTGTAGTCGGAGCCGTACATTCTTTTCGTGCGGGTCCTGCAGGATGTGCTCGATGCGCCCTGTATTGAAGCTGCTTGAGCGGCGGATGATGCCGTGTACCTCATAGCCCTTTTCAAGCAAAAGTTCGGCGAGGTATGAACCGTCCTGGCCTGTAATGCCGGTAATGAGCGCTTTTTTCATAGGGTCTTTTTTGTGCATGGTATCCCCGCGCACCCTCTTTCGCAAGGAAACTGTTGCACCGAAGAGGTCTCGCATGCATACTGCACCCCATGAAAAAGGGAGCGGCGAAGAAAAGCGCGCATAACCCACGATGGGTTGCGGTTTCCGGCGGCTTCGATCCTATTCATATTGGGCATGTCCGCATGTTCAAAGATGCTAAAAAACATGGCGACAAGCTTGTCGTGATAGTCAACAACGACAACTGGCTCGTGAATAAGAAGGGATATGCGTTTATGCCCGAGATCGAGCGTAAAGAGCTTATCGAGTCCCTTCCTTTTGTGGACAAAGTCGTCCTTACCGACCACAAGCGAGGGGAGAGTGACACGAGTGTTATCCGTGCGCTTCGCGCGGTAAAGCCCCATATTTTCGCCAATGGTGGTGATAGGAAGAAACTTTCTGATATCCCCGAGGCGGTGGTGTGCAAAGAGCTCGGTATCGACATGGTGTTCAATGTGGGCGCGGGCGGAAAAATACAGTCTTCCTCGTGGATGATTCAGAATGCGAGCAGGCCCGTGAAGCGCAGTGTACGTCCGTGGGGCGAATATTACGGATGGGACCAGGGCGGCGGGTGGAATCTCAAGACTATTTATATAAAGCCAAAGAGCCGCCTCAGCCTGCAGTACCACCATTTCCGTACGGAGTGCTGGCTCCTCGTAGAGGGCGATGCGATTGCCACGGTGCACGACGCGAAGGGCAAGGTATCTAAAATCGCACTCAAAAAAGGCGTCACGCAGTGTATCGGAAAGAAACAGGTGCACCGACTTGAGTCAAAGAAGGGTGGTGTGGTCGTCGAGGTCGCATACGGTAAATTCGATGAAGACGATATTGTCCGACTGGAAGACGACCACGGCCGTCCTACGAAGCGCAAACGCTCGTGATAGAATACCGACCATGACCATCCTGGAGAAAACGCTCAGGTGGATTGCCCTTGGGGGTATATTCGCCCTCCCTTTCGTGGGGCTCTTGGTCACATCGTCGCTCTTCTTCCCGTACATCACGGGTAAGAATTTCGCCTTTCGCATCATTGTGGAGGTGATTACCGCCGCATGGCTCGCGCTCGCGATTGTGAATCCTTCGTATAGACCTCGGCGCTCCTTGCTTCTTGGCGCTCTCGCGCTTTTTGTACTCATAATCGGTGTTGCCGATGTGTTCGGGGCGTACGCATTTAAGAGTCTCTGGAGCAACTATGAGCGCATGGACGGCTGGGTGACCATTGCGCATCTCCTTGCGTATACGATTGTTGCGTCGGCGATGCTCCAGAGCGAGAAACTCTGGCGCTGGCTTTTATGGACTACGCTCGGCGTATCGGCATACCTCTCTCTCTACGGCCTTCTTCAAGTTACGGGCAAAGTCGCGCTCGGTCTCGGCGGTGTCACGGGGCTCAGCGGCCGCATCGATGGTACTTTCGGCAACCCCATCTATTTTGCGGTATACATGCTCTTTCACGTCTTTATTGCCGCCATGTTGTGGGCGCAGCAGTGGGTTGAGAAAGGGCCTGGAAAACGGCTCTATATATCCGCAGCATACGCCTCAATAATCGCGCTTGATACAGTAGCACTTTTCCTCACAGGTACGCGCGGCACGATGCTCGGCATTATTGGCGGGACACTCCTCTCGGCGCTCCTCATGCTTATCTTTGCGCGCAAGTCGCGCAATGTATGGCGCGCATCCGCAGCAGTAGTGTTTGGAATCTTTGCACTCACCGGCGTGTTTTTCATGGTCAAAGACCAAGCATGGGTGCAAAAAGTCGGTTTCTTGAACCGCTTGGCGAGCATTTCTCTCTCTGATCAGACTACTGAGTCGCGTTTTGTTAACTGGTCTATGGCATGGGAGGGGGTAAAGGAGCGACCCATACTCGGGTGGGGGCAGGAGAACTATGCGCTTGTCTTCGATAAGTACTACGACCCGCGTATGTACAAACAAGAGCCATGGTTTGATCGCGTACACAATATCGTCTTTGACTGGCTCGTGGCGGGAGGTTTCCTCGGGCTTATTACGTACCTTTCTATTTTCATCGTTGCGCTCTGGACTCTTTGGCGTTCAGGTGGCTTCACCATCGCAGAGAGAAGCTTGCTTACTGGTCTTCTTGCTGGCTATTTCTGTCACAACTTCTTCGTCTTCGACAACGTGACGAGCTACATTCTCTTCGGGACCATTCTCGCGTTTATTGCATACAGGTCGTCTAAGGCCTCAGATGCGCCCGCCATCCTCGTGTCTCGCTCGCTTTCACAAAACGCGCTCCCGTATGCTGCGGTCTTGTGCGCGATAGCGCTTCTCTTCGTAGCATGGTTCGTCAATCAAAAGCCTCTTGCGGCGAATCGACTCATGCTCAACGCGCTCAATCCTCAGAGCGATGCATCAATGAAGCTCGATTTCCTTCGTCAGTCCATAGAACTCGGGACATACGGCATGCAAGAGGCGAGAGAGCAACTTTCACAGATGGCGGCTACGGCAAGCGGTTCTTCCGGTGTTTCAGAGGCTGTTCGGAAAGCATATTTTGAATTGGCGGTCAGCGAGATGAATAAACAGGCCGAAATGTCGCCGCTCGATGCTCGGTTCCCGCTTTTCCTCGGTGTTGTGTACTCAGCCTTTGGGCAGTACGACAATGCAAGAATTGCCTATGAAAAGGCGCTCGAGTTGTCTCCAAAAAAACAGTCGATCATGTACCTGCTCGGTGAGAATGCGAGCGTCAGGGGGGATAGTGCTGCAGCACTTTCGTATTACAAACGGGCGTATGAACTCGAAACATCCAACCGTGAAGCCGCAATGCAATACGCCGCCGCTCTCATCCTCGCGGGACAGGCTGCGGCAGCTGAAGCGCTCTTGGCACCATACATAGAGAGTGGGAGCGCTGCGGATCCGCGTATTCTTTCTGCGTATCGCACGAAGAACCAAATGCTCAGGGCGATTCCGATTTGGGAGGCAAGTATTCGCGCCAATCCGGAAGATGCGCAGGGATACTTTACCCTGGCTGCAATCCATTACCTCTCAGGTAATTCGGCGAAAGCTATCGCGGTACTCGAAGATGCGAAGCGCAAACTTCCCGGCATCGCAGTACAAGCCGATCCGGTGATTGAACAGATACGCGCGGGCACGGCGGTCGTGCAATAATTGCACTCGTAATACAGCTGCGTTACAATGCGCCTGTGAGTGCCACAAAGTGTGGCTCTTAGATTGAAAGTCGCTGATGTACCCGCCGCAAGGCGGGTATTCAGTTGTTGGCATGTCTTTACGTCATAGAGCTTATAGGGGTTGTGAAAGGCATGCGTGGTGCTACGCTGTACGAAGGTTTCGCAAAAGGGCGTATTGCGGAGGGCGGCGGCACTCACATAAGACTTTCACTTTTTGGAGCTCGCACCCGTCCTCCGCAATGTGCCTTTGGCGCCCCGATCAGGGGCGCTTTTGCATTTCGGTGAGTGAGCGACAAAGAATGGAGCGGGTCGGACGGGTGTGTGCGGTAAAGACGCGCGCCGTGTGGTCGTATCATATTTCGCGATCACTCTTGAACCAAAGATTAGTGCAGAGAATTCTTTTGTGAAAATTCGCTCACATAATATTTCTTCTTACTTTTTTTCACGTCTGAAAATAAAAAAAGTTATCCACATTATTTAAACGAAAAACAATTTATTGCGAGCATGAGTGTAATAATAAATTAAACGCTGTAGCGTTTCGCGCGCGAAGCGAAGGTCGAGTTTAATACTCACAATCATTTATAACCACCATGGCAAAGGCAAAAAAGAAGAAGGCCACAAAGAAGAAGACGGCCAAGAAGGCAAAGAAACACCGATAGTATCGGTGCCTAGAAAAGACCTCCGTAAGGAGGTCTTTTCTTTTGTACTCTAAATACCGTCTCGGACGCGCGGATGGAATCAAGTAGACGCGAGTGGTAGGATACGTAGATGTCATTTTTGAAGGGGTTATTCGGCGACGCGAACGTTGCGGCGCTCAAAAAGGCGCGGCCTATTGTCGCAGCGGTAAACGCCCTGGAGCCTGATTTCAAGGCCCTTTCCGACAGTGCTTTGAGGGCAAAGACGAGCGAGTTTAAAGGCCGGCTCGCAGCAGGGGAGACGCTTGAAGGTCTCGCGGCGGAAGCCTTCGCGGCAGTTCGCGAAGCGTCGCGCCGCACGCTTGGGCAGCGTCATTTCGACGTGCAGCTCATCGGCGGCATGATACTGCACAATGGCGATATCGCAGAGATGCGCACCGGAGAGGGCAAGACGCTTGTTGCCACACTCCCTGCATACCTCAATGCGCTCAGTGGCAAAGGCGTGCACGTTGTTACTGTCAACGACTACCTTTCTCGCCGCGACGCCTCATGGATGGGGCAGATATATCATGCGCTCGGTCTCACCGTGGGAGTACTCAATCATGAGTCCTCGTTTATCTATGACCCGTCGCATGTGCCGGAGGAGCTTAAGCAAGAAGAAGAGGAGGCGCAGGACAAGGAGGGGAGTTTCAAGGTGATGCATGATTTTCTGAAGCCTTGTACGCGTAAAGAGGCGTATGCGGCCGATATTACCTACGGTACGAACAATGAATACGGATTTGACTACTTGCGCGACAATCTTGAATACGAGAGCGCTAATCTTCGCCAACGATTGCCACAAGACGGCGGGTACAATTTCGCCATTGTGGACGAAATCGACTCGATTCTCATCGATGAGGCACGCACTCCCCTCATTATTTCTGCCCCGGTGGCCGATGCGGAGGCTCTGTATGGGCGCTTTGCGGCTATTGCGCGAACAATGGTCAAGGATGAGGACTTTACCGTCGACGAGAAGCACAAGCAAATTGTGATGACCGATGCCGGTATAGAGAAAGCTCAAGATGCATTGGGCATAGAGAATATATATACAGACGCCGGTATCAAGATGGTGCACCACCTTGAGACCGCCGTGCGGGCGAAGGCCATTTTCGAACGTGACAAGGATTATGTGGTCAAAGATGGCGCTGTCGTCATAGTAGACGAGTTCACGGGAAGGCTTCAGCCGGGCCGCAGGTGGTCGGAGGGGCTTCACCAAGCAATCGAGGCAAAGGAAGATGTTGCTGTACAGCAGGAATCAAGGACCTTTGCATCCATCACGTTCCAGAACTATTTCAGACTCTACGGCAAGCTTGCGGGCATGACGGGCACGGCCGCTACATCCTCGGAGGAGTTCTACAAGGTGTATGGCCTCAACACAGTAGCGGTGCCTACCAACAACCCCGCACAGAGACTCGATCTCGACGACCTTATTCTCCAGACGGAGAATGGGAAGATGCGAGCCATCGCAAAGCGAGTACGCGAGCTGCACGAAAAAGGGCAGCCGGTTCTCATCGGCACGGTCTCAGTCGAAAAGAATGAGCTTCTCGGAGCGTATTTTAAACAGGAAGGTATCCCGCACGAGGTGCTCAATGCGAAGAATCACGAGCGCGAGGGAGAGATAATTGCGCAGGCAGGTCGCAAGGGCGCTGTCACTATCGCGACCAACATGGCGGGTCGTGGTGTCGATATCAAGCTCGGCGGTAACCCGGGCACGCCTGAAGAGTATGAAGATGTGAAATCTCTCGGAGGTCTTTTTGTACTTGGTACAGAGCGTCACGAAGCACGCCGCATCGACAACCAATTGCGCGGTCGCTCCGGTCGCCAAGGCGATCCGGGAGCGACACAGTTTTATGTTTCTCTCGAGGATTCCCTCATGCGCGTTTTTGCATCCGACGTCATCAAGAGGGTAATGGGTACATTTAACATACCTGAAGATGAGCCGATATTTAATTCGATGATTACACGAGCTCTCGAGAAAGCTCAGACCCGCATCGAGGAGATCAACTTCGACGCCCGAAAGCACGTCCTCTCATACGACGATGTGCTCAACATTCAGCGCCAGAGCATCTATGCACGCCGTCGCGCATTGCTCACAGGAGGGGAGAGTGCCCTCACGACAGAGCTTGAGAGACTCACTGTTGCGGACGAGTCTTTCGCTGCCGAGATTGCCAAGAAGAAGGAGCAACTGGGAGACGCGTTCGTCCCCACAGTTCGTCGAATACTGTTGCAGGGCATCGACTTTCTTTGGGTGGAGCACCTTGAAGCGATGGAGTATCTTCGCTCAAGTGTGAACTTGCGTGCATATGGTCAACGTGACCCGCTCGTCGAATACAAAAAAGAGGGACTGAAATTATTTCAAAATATGGAGGAAACATACGCATCGCACGTTCGCTCTCTCATTCCGAATATTGTGAGCACGCCAGGCGCTCAAACATCTTCGCCTCAGCAGCGCTCCGTAACTAAAGCTGTCGCGTCCATCACGGCATCGTCCGACACTCCGATAAAGAAAGAATATGGCCGCAACGATAAAGTCACCATATCGAATGGTGCAGAGACGAAAGAAATGAAATATAAAAAAGCAGAGCAACTTCTTTCTGAGGGTTGGCGCATCGTAGGGTAGGGCCAGGATTCCTCTCTCAGGGGTACTTTACAGAGCGCTCAGATTGTCGTGTATATTTTCAAGCTCTCGTGAGCCTTGCAGTTCATGGGTTGGCACAATTGCGACTTGCCGCGCGTCAGGACGATTCATTTTTGATGCGCGCTCAGGACTGTAACCAATATTGAGTGACTGCGAGCTATGCACCAATGCTGAGGCTCTAAGATGAAACGACGCATGTATGGTAATCTCGGCTGCCGAGATGGCTCTATATAGCGAGATATCTCGGCGAGCTCGCTTCGCCGAGCATGAGAGCTAAGTCACTGTGCTGCAGAAGAGCTGATGATACGATGCTGCAAATTTCCCAATCTGACATTACGCAAATGGGGCTTGAATTGCATGATCCACAGACCGTGAGCTATGCATATGCCCGCGTACACCGAGCTACTCGTGAAAGTGGCGTTGTTGTGCACGTATACAGGCGTATACCGCTCTGCTAGGATTTGCGCATCTATGGCTGCCTATGAGCCCACAATTGGCCTGGAGATACATGCCGAGCTTCGTACACAGACGAAGATGTTTTGTAGCTCCAAGAATGACCCCGACGAGACCAGACCGAATGTAAACATTTGCCCAGTGTGCCTTGCGCATCCCGGGACGCTGCCTGTCATCAATGGCGAAGCAGTCCGTCATGTGTTGCGCGTCGGTACTGCTCTAGGCTCTACACTTGCTGATTATACTGAGTTTGATCGCAAGAATTATTTTTACCCTGACTTACCCAAAGGGTATCAGCTGAGCCAATACGAGTTTCCTCTCGTTTCTGGTGGTGAACTCGCGGGTGTTCAGATAACACGTATTCACCTCGAGGAGGACACGGCGAGTTCAATGCACGATGAGTCGACAGGAGAGACGACGATAGATTACAACCGTGCCGGGGTGCCGCTCATGGAGCTTGTCACAGAGCCGGTTATCAAAAGTGCAGAACAGGCAGGAGAGTTCGCACGCGAGCTCCAGCTCCTCTTGCGCACTCTGGGGGTGAGTGAGGCAAATATGGAAAAGGGAGAGATGCGTGTGGAGGCTAACGTATCCGTTGCAAGACCAGGGGAGCGCTCGGCGGCCTATGTAGAGCTTAAGAATATTAACTCGTTTAACGCCATGGAGCGTGCTGTCCGCTACGAGATTCTAAGGCAGACTGAGGCACTTGAACGTGGAGAAGTAATAGTGAAAGAGACGCGTGGGTGGGACGACACAAAGCAAGCGACTTTTGCGCAGAGAATAAAAGAGAGCGGGGCAGATTATCGTTATTTTCCTGACCCAGATTTGCCGAGCTTGCGCCTCAGTGAGATCGAGGGCATGACTGCGGCATCTATGCGCGCCACGCTGCCTGAGTTGCCCCAGGAGCGACGTGCGAGGTACATCGCCATGGGCGTGAAGCCGGAAGATGCCGATGCTTTTTTGAAAGATGAGCGATTCGGCGTGTTTTTTGATGAAGTGTGCGCCGGGCAGCACTCTAAGCGCGCGGTTCTTGCAAGCAATTACATAGCAAACGATTTGGTGAAGATTGTCCGAGATATCGAGAGTCGAGATTCAGTGTATAGCGCTGGAATGCCAATTTCAGCCGGTGATTTTCGGACGCTCATAGAAATGCTCGCTGCCCAGAAAGTATCTTCGCGCGTGGCAAAGGATGTGTTGCGAATGAGCATTGATGAGGGGAAATCCCCGATAGAAGTCGCGCAGGAGCATGACCTCCTGATAAAGAGCGATGCCGCAGCATTGCAGGGCGTCGTTGACTCTGTCGTGAGTCACAATACGAGCGTAGCCGATGAGTACAGGGCAGGGAAGGCGGCCGCACTGGAGTATCTCCTGGGTCAGTGCATGAAAGAGCTTCGAGGTGCCGGTGATCCGCTCGTACTGCGAGAACTACTGAAGCAAGCGTTGTCGTAGACTGCGAGTCTCTGTACTTATCCCCTGATGTCTCGGCAATCCGAGTTGCCGAGATGTGGCTTAAGATATACTTATCTTATGTCTGACGAGATTGTTCTTGGGAATAAAACGTACGTTTCTTCAAAGCGTGCGGCGAAAGCGTGCGGATACGCCCAAGATTACGTGGGTCAGCTTGCGCGAGCCGGCGTAATCGACGCACAGCGCATCGGAGGACTCTGGTACGTCTCCATGGATTCTCTAGAAGGCTATAAGCGCAACGCTGAGGGCTTTGCCCCTAAGCTTCCCGAAACGATCCAGCCGCCTAAGGAGCTCGACACAATCGTGTCGTTTGACGGCAAGGACTACGTATCTGCAGCACGAGCTGCCAAGCTGACCGGCTACAATCCCGATTACGTGGGCCAGCTGGCTCGTGGCGGCAAGATCCTTTCTCGACAGGTAGGGAATCGCTGGTACGTAGAAAGAGAGGGCTTACTGGCTCATAAAACGCAAAAGGATTCACTTCTCGCCGCGGTCCAAGCTGATTCAGTCGGGCTACAACGGCCGTCGGATGCCGTGATGCCAGTGCAAAAGCAGGTTGTGCACTCTCACGAGCCATATCTCACGTATATACGCGAAGACCGGCACTTGATGCCAGTACTTCTCGCTAAACTAGAACAATCCGCCACAGAGAAGAGTACTGACGCTCAATCTCACTCGGTGCCCATACGTGTTGTTCGTCACACGAGCTCTTCAACGCCCGTCCGGAGTATGGGTAAACAGGCATCGCGAAGAATACGCACATCCGCAATCACTATAAATAAAGCCACAAAAGCAGTGGCAGCATTGACTGTGGTAATCGTTGTCTCGTATGGTTTTGTTTCGATTAAATCAGAATCGCTGTATGCGTTTTTCCGCGGGGATTCGACGGATGTGATACTGAAAGACTCGATGACTGCAGCGGCATCCGCGAGCTTTGAGAGGATCGGAGATCTCGTCGAAAACATGGTTTCTCCGGAAATAAGGTATTTTCGTGGAAAGTAGATGCTGCATATTCGAAGGCAGGAGGCGCTCACGTGAGCGCCTTTGTATTTATTTCCAGACCCTGTGTGTAAAACGTCGGTAATGCATCCGTTCTAATCCGAGATATACCGACAAAATGGCTCTGTTGTGTACCTCGTTAAGGCGAGCCGATGCTTTGCGCCAAAGCGTCAATCAAAGCTGCCGCATCGAATCATAGAGATTGTGGACGTTTGTGCGCGCAGAAAGCTCTCGCAGGCGGATATTTCTAAAATTTATATGTGCTATGAGATGTTTTTATCAATCGGACGAAAAAATGTCCGATAAAAATTTTGTTCAATGTTGTCCACACGAATAAACGTCCTTTATACGTCCGATAGCCGAAAAGACTAGTAAAATACTAGATAAATCGCATGCCCGACCACATGAAAAGATACTCATGAGTGACGAAATATTTTTTGATGGACAACGATTCATTTCGGCAGCCGAAGCCTCTTCGACGGCGGATCTTTCCCGCGATTACATCGCACGTTTGTGTCGAGAAGGAAAAGTGGAAGGGCGACGTATCGGGAAAAATTGGTACGTGCATGAAGACTCGCTCAAACGTTTCTTGATCGAGCAAAATAACGCAAAAGAGATTCGAAGGGGTCAGCTCTCAAGCGAACGCACCAAGGAATACTTTTTGGCACATCGGGTAGCGACGCCGACGCCGATAAGCTCACAATCCGTCACCCCGCAGCGTCTTCAGGCCAAGTCGGCGGAGCATGTTTTTCCGATACGCCGTGTAAGCGAGGCCGATGCGCGCCAGACGCGTATGGCAAATGGTGTTGCTGCTCACGCGCTGCACATGCCGCGTGCCTTGCATGCGAAAGCTCTCGCACGCGGAGAGAGCGCTATGCGCTTTGCGCCTTCGGTGCTCGCTACTCCCTCGGGTGTACATGAAGCTGTCGTGAGAACGCTTGGGCACGGTGGCTTGCACGTGCCCGTACATACACTCACACCGTTTGCGGAGTTTCTTCAAAAGTTTGTGGCGCTCATCGTCGCGTTCTCAATGACGTTTGGTACGTACGCGCTTGTTGATCCGTCATATGCACGGTTTGCCATGGATTCAATTCAAGATAGCGCGGAATCTATCTCAGATGCGTATGTGCGTATTACTGGCGGAGGTGCGAGCGCGCTTGCTGAGCGCTCGAGAGAGAAGATGTTTTTTGCAGCCGAAAATCCCAACGCGGCGCTTGCACAAGTTTCCGGCGCTGCGCTCGCTTTCATCCCTGACACATTGCGCAACATCGCGCGAGCGATAAATACCGGTGTCGATGACTTAGTGTATGCCATTGCTTTCCCTGATTCTGTGACAAATTCTGTCGCCGTCACTCCCGTTGATGGACCGTCTGTGTCTATCGAAATTGCGCCATACGCACGCGGCACCCAAAAGACTTTAGTGAGCACGCAAGGGGCGCCGACTACTGCAGTGCGTCCGTCAGTGGTACCGAGGGAGCCATCGCCAGTGACCATCATCGAGAGGCTTGTTGAGACAGAGCGAATTGTTTCAGAAGTTGGAGGAATTTCGGAAGAATATCTCAATCAAAGGCTCTCTACACTGGAGACCACGCTTTCAGGTCGTCTGATGGGCTCTTCAGGTGGCGGCAATACCACGATAAGCAACAACTATCAGCTCATCGCACAATCCAACGATATCGACCATTTGGGGGCCGTAGCAATAGATAACAATTCGACGTTTTCGGGGGGTACGATAAGCGGTTCCACTATACAAAACGCGACGATAACAGGCAGCAGTTTCGCGGGCTCAGTATCCGCGACATCACTGAGCGCTACTGCTACGTCGAGTCTCGCCACAACCACCGTTACGGGAGACCTCACAATCACGGGCAATACGACTGTCGAGGGCACGCTCTCGATACCCGGTGCGATATCGATTTCCTCTTCCACGATTTCACTCCTCACCAATACATATGCGACAACGAGCTTTATCTCGGCGGTCACCGCTTCCACGACAAATCTTACATGGGTAAATGCGACAGGAACGAATGCGACGTCGACAAACTTCTTCGCGTCCATCGGGCGCTTCACGAGTGCGATTATAAATGCATTCACCAGCTATGGTGAGGTGTCCGCCCCGTCGTTTAGCGCGACTTCGACGACGGCGACCTCAACATTTGCCGGAGGAATCCTCGGTACACGTGTGCCGACACTTGCTCACACGTTTGGTTCTTGGGCAATAGGGGCGGCGAATTCTAATCTTTTCGATGCATCGTTTGTCATCAACCCCGCATCGGCAGTGGGCGATACCAATCTGTTTGCTGCAGCAGTCGGGGGCTCCGTAAAATTCCTCGTTGATGCGGAAGGCGATGTGTTTGTAAACAATCTGACGTCGGTTGGTTCTGTCACGCTTTCGACCACGACCGCATCAACATTTACCGTCGAAGGTAACGTGACGCTTGGCGATTCTATATCCGACACCACGACCGTGAATGGTTCGCTCGTCGTGACCGGTACCACCACCGCATCGACCGTACAGGGCAACTTTGGAATCGGCACATCGACACCCTGGGCGCGTTTATCTGTGGCAGGAGTAGCAGGCGGCACATCTCCGCTCTTCACGATTTCCTCTTCGACATCCGGCTTCTCGACCTCTACCGTATTTCACATCAACAGCAATGGCTGGGTCGGCATTGGCACATCGACGCCTTCGGCAAAGTTTGCCGTCGATGCTCCGATATATGTCGGAGGTTCGGGTGTGACAGCGACCTCTACGTTCGAGGGAAACGTGAACATACAGGGGTTGCTCAAAGTCGGGACGAGCTCTACGTACATATCGAATTCCGATATATCTGCCGTTGGTAATCTGACGGTCTCCAACGCAACCACCACGAATCTCTTCTCCACCACCGCATCGAGCACCAACCTCTTCTCCACGTCTGCATCGTTCGG
>Ga0172379_10008484_pt1 | contig 12916 bp, 8 predicted proteins | sample GrowelOW334metaG_FD_119756 | JGI IMG/M metagenome (GOLD analysis project Ga0172379, IMG submission 119756) | Groundwater microbial communities from an aquifer near a municipal landfill in Southern Ontario, Canada - Groundwater well OW334 metaG | ecosystem: Environmental > Aquatic > Deep... | reverse complement strand
TTATCTTTCTTTAAATTATCAATTTCACTTTCCAACTCGGCTATCTTCGAATGAAGAAGCCCAACATCCTCTATCTTCTCTTTATTCCAAAAAAACATCCCTATCCTTCGTAACCAAAGTATTACATTTATGTAGTAAGGTATGATAGTGCTCTTATTCTTAATAAAGAGATAAAATTATCTAATTTAAGACTTTTTTGTGATTTTTCTCTGATCACGGGTTCTGATCACGCCATATTGACCGTAGGAAGATTCTTTGACGAAAGTTCTTTTACATTAATACTCTCAATTATCAACACTAAATTTTCTTGCGTCTCAATTACTCCCTGAAGTTGTACAAACTCATTAGTACCAGATTCTTGCTTCATAGGCTTGATTTCTGCCTTATCTACATGGATAATGTCCTTTGCTCCATCAATTTGCAATGCAAACCAAATGTCATTTTCTACGCATATCAAAAGCTTTTGAAGCTGATCGGAAACGGTATGTGAGCAATCAATCAGTTTATTAATCTGCGTGGAAGTGCTTTGATAAATTGTATGAACAAGATCATCTGTCATTTTTTGTGCTTGATGAATATCCTGCTCACGTATATCAAGAATCTCCTGACCCATTTGATGAAGCTGTTTGTGTGCTGGGCGAAGCTCCCTTAATATAGCAGCGATATTTTCATTGTGAGTAGAAAAATTATCCAACCATTTTCCCAACCGACAAGCATGATGGTCTGTTGTCAAATTAAACGTTCTATTCTTATCCATCGCATTTTTAAAAGATTCAACCCATATAGAATGGTCGTTTTGTACTTGAGTGAATAATTTTTTCATCACTTCATCATAAGCAGTGACATTGAAGATATAACGCAAATCAATAATAGGGAGGAGGTGATTTTGATAATTTATGACCCCTTTGATACACTTATTCATATAAGGAATCGGCGTGATTTCCGTAATTGGTAGTATACGTTCAACCTTATTAACTTCAATTGCGTAATCACACTCACCTACTGCAAAAATAATATAATCTTCCTTCATGACGTTCCTTCTCTTTTGTATGGAGATATTTTATCATATAAAATGACTTAAATTTTATATATTCTTTCGTCCAAACTTCGTCATTAGCCCTTTATTGGAAAAGAAATTCTAAAACAAGCCCCGCGTACAGTGTTATAAACATTTAAAAATCCATTACCATGCTTCTCTACCATTGTTTTAGACATATACAATCCGATCCCTGTCCCATTTTTTTCCATTTTTGTACTAAAATATGGATCAAAAATGTGTTTGATAATCTCTTCTGCTATTCCACCAGCATTATCTTCTATTTCTAAGCATCTCATCGTTCCTTCACGCATTGTTCGAATCCATATCGTTGGTTCAGCTGTCATATTATCGACCAACGCATCTTCTGCATTTTTGATTAAATTGAGAATAACTTGTCGTATTTCACGCGGATACGTCGTAAAGAGGTCATTTTCAGGGAAAGCTGTTTCCACCCTAATCAATTTACTAATCAAAACCGGTTTAATCAAAGCAAGGCTCCCCTCAACAAGTTCTTTCCAAGTTGTTGATTCTTTCATCTTATCTTCTTTGAAAAAATTCCTAAAATCGTTTATTGTATTGGAAAGTTCCAATGCAATATCGCTGATAAGATCGAGCTTTTGAGTAAAATGATTTTTGTCATATTGATCCATCATCACTTCCAGATTTAATAATCCAGAAATCGCGGTGACTGAAGCTAGAGGCTGTCGCCACTGATGGGAGATCATATTAATCATCTCTCCCATCGCTGCATGACGCGACTGCATCATCATCAAATCATCTTTATTTTTGAGTTCCGTCACATCCATCGCAGAGGAGATAACGGCTTTTTTTCCATCGATTACCCCAAAGGGAGCTGAACTGAACTGCCATGTTATTTTTTCTCCTGCTTTACTGTAAAATGAAAACTCCCCTTCATCTACTTTTTCGGTAATCGTAAACAAAGAACGGATATATTCTTTGACTTTTTCATGATTTTCTTTATACGATTTATCGACCCAAATATCCGTAGTGGGGGTTTCTTCCATGTTATATCCGCAGCTGTCTCTCCATGCTTTGTTGATTTTTATAATCGTACCATCTTGTGTATGTAAAATTATGGGATTTGGCGCGGTATCTATGATGGTTTCAAGCTCATTATTAAGAGCTCTAATTTCCGAAGTCATTTTACGCGCCATAATTTTTGCTCGCTTTGCTGTTTGGGAAAAAGAGAGACCCGTAAGTAATAAAAGCAAAGATATGGGTAAACCTGCCAGTATTATCAATCGAGAATTATCACTATCAATCGTTGCTTTAAAAGATGGTTGTGTTTGAAAAATAACCGTCCAAATTCGTCCATACATTTCAATCGGAATACTTGCGGTAAAGAGTGGTTTATTCTTGATAAAATTATCACTTTGATACAGAAGATTCTCCTCGTTAACGCATGTTCCGTCATAGAGTTTCACCGCTATGTTAGGATCTTGGTGAGCAAGAATTTCAAGCATCAGATCATTGGCACGAAACGGGGCATACACAAAGCCTTCGAAATATTTTTTTTTATGTTCTTGCGTTATAAATATGGCTTGTTCATGATAAAATGGCACATACATTAAAAAACCGACTTGAATATTGGTCTCATTTTCTTGAACTAGCGTCACTTTACCTGAAAGAGTAACCTCCCCAGTATCCCGCGCACGTATCATGGCACTTTTGCGAATAGGGTTGGTAAACATATCGTATCCGATAGCCCGTTTATTCCTCTCATCCAATGGTTCAAGATAGATAATAGAATGATATTCCGCCCGTTTTTCGGACGGTTTAATTCCATACTCTAACAATCCTTCCCTACGCATTTGAGCAATATGCTCCGAAAGTTGATTGGAAGGGATGACTTTTGAAAATCCAATTCCCTGAAATCCCGGATAATGTTCTGCTATCTCTAGGCTTGAAAAATAAATATTCCATTTTTTACGATTCATTTTCTCTACAGTATTTAATAATGCAGTACCGCTTTGCAGTGCATTTGCATACGTCTCCATCCTATTATTAATTTTATGAATCATATCAAGATTAGATCTAGCAAAACGATTTTTAGCCTCCTCCATAGCATCGTTTTGCGCATTCGACCACAACAAAAACGTTATTCCAAGAGCAATAAAAAAGGCGATCCAAGCAATCATAGTGGATTGAAATAATTCCATAATAGTACGAGAAGATAGTATATTAAAGCGCTCTGAATTCACGAATGAGCTCCAATTGGCGTTTGGCAATGTAATCAAGTAATTTATCATGATATACCGATGAGAGTTCAAACAGGAATACAATATGAAAACTTTTAGAAAAAGTGTCAATCCGATAAACTCTGCCTTTAATAGAAAGACTAAGCGGCTGTTTATCGGTTTCCAACACTATGGATATTCTAACTATCTCATCTACCTCAAAACCAGCTGGCATAGCATCTAATTCGACTTTAACCGAACAAATAGAGATATCAACAATCCGTGTTCTACCAAGATACTTTATATCATTACGAAATAGTGTAACACTATGCCGTTCTTCATCAAGTTCGAGACGAATATTAACACGATGATCTGCACTTTCATGGATAAATTGCATATCCGAAAAGCTCACAGTTTGTTCATCAAAATTAATTGTATTAGCAACTTTACACAAAACACTGTAAGGAAAAAGCTCCGAAGAGATCGTTATGCTTTTTGCCATCTTAATAGCTTTGAGTTGCGAATAAGCTGTTTTTAGGACGATTTTGTTTTCTTCCGTTTTAAGAAGAACAGCACTATTGACAATCGTCAAACCGCGATAAAAGTTATGTAGCTTGACTTCAGAAGAATTTTCTTTGATAACATTCATCAGTTTTACAACTGCCGTACAATCTTTTGATTTTTGATCACTTTTGGCTGTATTTTCATCAAAAATCATCATTAAATTAAGATCAGAAATATCATCAAACGAAAGTATTACAAATCCCTCTTTATCGGGAATCTTCCTAAGCTTCATTATCAAATGCCGAGCTTCCCCATCACGATTAAGTATTTTAGTATGAAAAAGCTTGCCTGGGTTTTGGAGTGCTGTTTCAAACCAGCCAGACTCTGATGTTGGATACAAGAAGCCTTGATGTTTTAAAAGCAATTTTGTAAGTCCACCCTGTAACTGCATAAATTCATCAAGGTTCTTTACATCAAAAAAATCAAGAAATTGCTGATTAACAAGAATAGGCTTTTCTTGATCTAACATTACGAGAAGATTATTTTGATAATTAAAAATATCGTTCATCTGCTTTTCAAAAATCCGCTTGTGACGTTCATGACTAATTTCAAGGACAGCAGCATGCAGTGCTGTAATCAGAACAGGGACTTTTGTCGGTTTGGAAAGATAACGAAACGTTCCTATTTCAATAGCTTCGTACAAATATTCTTTTTCATCAAAAGCAGAAATAAAAAGTATCCGAACATCACGGTTATCCGCTTTTATCATTTTTGCTAGATCAAATCCACTCATTCCCGACATTTTAATATCCGTCAAAAGAATATCAGGAGCATGTTCGCGGTAACGTTTGTATCCCATCTCAGCATTATCAGCGTAATCCAGATGAGGGAAAAATTTTGCCAATAAACCAACTATACTTTCCCGAAGTCCTTTATTATCCTCAACATACAAGATCTTTACATCCCGACCTAATTGCATTAACTCTTCAATAATAGTATTCATTTCAATCTTTAAACTCTTCCAGTTTTCGTCCGTCACGAATTCGACCATTATAAATGTTTTGAACGACTTCATTAAGAATTTTGATAACTTGATCGGTTTTCATGGGTTTTATAAGAAACTGAGCCACTCCTAAATTAATGAGATCCACTAAATAATTACTCTCTTCACAAGCAGAGGTAACAATAAAAGGCTGGGATGGAGTCAACTCTTTTATTTTTCGAATCATAACGACCCCATTCATGTCTGGCATCAAAATATCCGTAATAACTAAATCGAACGAGCTACTTTGGTACAGAGCTAACCCTTGATTTCCATTAGTAGCTGTTTGCACCTCGGAAAAAATTTTACTGAGAAGCAACTGCGTATTTTCACGGATTTGGTTCTCATCTTCCACATACAATACTCGCATACCTTTAGCGTAAAAAGCAAGCTGATCCAATGTCTCTTTTAGGCTCATAATCCACCGTTCTCTAATGGTAATTTAATCGTAAAAATAGCTTCTGAACTTTCGCTTTCTACTTCTAACACTCCATTGCAGTGATCGTGAATAATCGTCCTACTCATATAAAGACCAAGACCGGTACCATTATTTTTTGTTTTTGTCGTAAAATAAGGGATAAAAAGCTTATTGATAACTTCAGGGTCAATACCCCCTGCATTATCGCGAATTTTGATAATACAGTAGTTAACATCCTTATCAAGCGTAATTGAAATTTCTCCATTTGTAATTTGCTTTTCTACAAACGCATCCAACGAATTTTTCAATAATGCCATAAGGACTTGAAGAATTTCATTACGGTAGGTTAAAAGATTGGAATCATATTTCAATACTGTTTCGACCATAATTCCATGATTTTTTAACGTCTGATCCATCAAGCTTATCGCATTATGAATAAGAACAGAAATATTGAAATATTCTTTAGGTTTATCGGGACGAAAAAAGTCTCTATAATCAGAAATGGTTTGAGAAAGATGGGTACATTGCTGTTCAATCTTAATCAAATCATCAATCAATAATCCATCCTCTTCATCCGACAACATCACCTCTAATCGCATTCGCGAAGTAATGGCGTTAATAATTGCCAGAGGTTGTCGCCATTGGTGCGCAATCATGGAAATCATTTCTCCCATCTGTGCTTGACGGGTTTGCATCCTATAAATTCTTTCTTCTTCTACGTGTGCTGTAATATCTCGTGCAACCATTACCAATTTATTTTCATCTTTTTGTTCAAATCCAGATAGACTAAATTCGACGATTTTAATCTCTTCCAGTAGATTTTTTAGATGCAATGAACACTGAATTGTGAGATAGTTCCCCTTATACGCCAAATCAAGAGAATCCTCAAAATTCTGTTCTCTACATTCAATAGCATACGGCAGAGTAAAAATATCTTTGCCTATCAATTCCTCTCGGCTCATCTCAAACAAGGATAATGCCAAATCATTACAGTCCACAATAGTATGATTTTCCAAAATCAGGATTGCTTCATGAACGGAAGAAAAGATCGTACGATAAAACCTTTCGCTCTCTTCGATTTCTTCTGTTTTAATCTGAAGCATTTTACGACTTCGTACCAATTCCAAAATAATATATAAAAGGAAAAAATAAAAGATAAGACCAAGTAGGGCTATCAAGAGAGGATATTGGCTACTGTTTGCACCATCAAATTCGGGGGTACTAGTATAATAAATGTGCCACATTCGACCACCGATGCTAATCGTTCGATGCGCCTTGTGATTCGAAATATGGCTAGAAGAGCTTACTGAATGGTAAAGAAGATTATTTGCAGAACGCTTTTCACCATCATAAATTTCATAATGGAGGGAATCATCATGCAAGCCCATAGAGCTCATCAAATCATTCATACGAAAAGGGCTATACACAAAACCAACTAAAGATTTTCTACGCTCTGCAACAGTAACAATTCTTTTATCCGCCTTATAATACGGCAAATACATCAAAAATCCTGCTTGCACATCCGAATCAATCTCTTGAATCAATTTTACTTTTCCAGAAATTGCGGCTAAGCCTGTATCCCTAGCTCTTTCCATCGCTTCCTTCCGAACGGGTTCTGAAAACATATCGTAGCCAATAGCACTACGATTTCGTTTATCGAGAGGTTCCAAATAAAGAATAGCACTGTATTGGTCTCTATCACCTTTGGGTTTGAGCGCAAAAGATGGATAGCCATTGGCGTGCATTGTATGCTCAATAGTTTCTGCTTCATAAGGAAGAAACATCATCGCAAATCCAATCCCCTGAATCCCTGGATAGTATTTCTCAGGATCAAGGGTTTGGATAAAATGATACCATTCATCACGGCTCACATAATCACTCCCTTGTAAGAACCCGACACCGCTACGCAATGCGTTTTCATACTTCTGAATACGCAGTTCGGTAGAATTTAAATTTTCATTCACATGATTTTCAAACACTTCTTGACTACGATTGTCAAAGTATGCTTTTGAGAATGTCCAAACAAGAAAAACGATTATAATAGCAAAAATCATCCCCAAGTACGTAACATATTTACTTTGAAGCATACGTTCTAATCTTATGAAATGTTTCTCTTTTTCGTGAACTTCTTTATATTTTGTAGCCTTAAACAAGAGAATACCCAATCTTGGCTAAATTACGAAGATTACTGTCATCACCCATTTTTTTCCGAAGCCTAAGAATTAAATTTTTTAATGCCCCGTCGGTCATCACTTCATCCAAAACTTGTGAAAATATTTCATACGGAATAATTTGCCCTCGATTGGAGAGGAGTAATTCCATTGCATGAATCTCATTCTTAGTCAAAGAAATTTTTGCTCCATTAGATCGTATAAAGGCTTTTGCAAAATAATCATACGATACGCTATCATTGATTTTTGCTAGTAGAAGACCATGTGATTGGAGACGATCGACGGCTGAATACAGCACCTTGACCAAGGCATTAAACTCTATGGGTTTGTGAATATAGTCAACCAAATTAAGTTTGCAAGCCGCCAATAAATCTTCAGTTGCTATGGAGCCTGAAACGATAACAATCGGGATCTTATCATTCTCTTCTCGGATCTTTTTTGCAACCTCAATACCGCTAAAATCACCCATGTGTATATCGAGAATGACAATATCAATAGGGTTATTTTTATAAATATTGAGTGCTTCTAGTCCATCGGCTACGGAATGAACTTTACCCACGACAAGCTGTAATGTTTTTTCCGTAATTTCTCGTAACATTGTATTATCTTCGGCATATAAGACGGATAGATTTTTAAATTCGTTAAATTTTGCCATGGTTGCCCTTTCTAATCTTTGTATTTGAGTGCTATGGCAGTGAATTTATCAATATTATCCATAAATAGATCCACCAATGTCGGATCAAAATGACGACCACGTTCAGTGACAATCAATTCAATTATTTTTTCAATCGGCCATGCCTTTTTATAAACACGTTCACAGCTTAGGGCATCAAAGACATCTGCTAAAGCAACGATTCGTCCATAAATATGAATTTTATCACCACAAACCGCATTGGGATAGCCAGAACCATCCCATTTTTCATGATGTTCAAGGGCAACAATCGCCGCAGCTTGAAGCAAAGGGCGAGTTGAGTGTTTCAGAATATCATATCCGATGCTACTATGGGTTTTCATGATTTCATACTCATCAAAATCCAATTTACCGGGTTTTAATAAAATCGCATCCGCAATCCCGATTTTACCAATATCGTGCATAGGAGAAGCGCTATAAAGCAAACGTACCTGCTCTTCTTCAAGCCCGTATAATTCACCAAAAAGCTTAGAATATCGTGCCACACGCCGTACATGATTGCCTGTTTCTTGTGACCTTGTCTCCCCTACTTCACCCAATAATGAGAGCATTTCATGTTGTGTTTGCCATATTTCTTCGTTGACATCATACAATTCTGTCACATCATGACTGATACTGATAAATTCAAGGATAAAGCCAAATTCATCCAAAATAGGCTTGATTGTTGTTTCCGTAATGTAGTTTTTACCGTTTTTTTTGATATTTTTGATAGTACCGTTCCATATTTTTTTGACTAAAATCGTTTTCCAAAGATTTTCATAAAATTCACGACTCATATCTGGATGACGGATAATTCTGTGACTGTTAGAGAGTATTTCATTCAGAGAATAACCCGTTTTTTGACAAAATTGATCATTCGCATAAATAATTTTTCCATAAATATTGGTTTTAGTCACAATGCTGGATGCGTCTACCACCTCTTTGTATTGTTCCAAAAGAGTTGTTTGGTGAAGTAAATCTTGTTTAAGTTGAACAGTCAATTCATCGACTTTTTGTTGATTATAAATATTGTTCACAACTTCATTGAGAATCGAGATTATTTGCTCCGTCTTGATAGGTTTGAGTAGAAATTGCGCCACTCCTAGATTGATAAGTTCTAATAGATAGCTGCTCTCTTCCGATGCAGAGGTGATGATAATTGGCTGGTTTGGATTTAACTCTTTTATTTTTCGTACCATAACCACCCCATTCATCACAGGCATAATAATATCAGTTATAACAATATCAAAGGCTTTTTGCGAATAGAGTTTAAGAGCTTCAACTCCATTGGATGCAGTTTCTACCTCTGAAAAAATAGTGTCCAAAAAAACTTTATTGTTCTCTCGTATTAATGCTTCATCTTCAACATAGAGAACACTCATCCCTTTTGCATTTTCTATGGTTCGATTCAATTTATTTTTAAACGTCATACTTTTCCTTTTCGTATGGGATTTTTATGGTGAATGTTGTTTCACTGTTGTGACTGTGCACGTCTAAGATACCGTGACAATGATCTTGAATAATCATCTTACTCATATAAAGCCCTAACCCTGTTCCATCGTTTTTATTTTTCGTTGTAAAATAGGGAATAAATAGTTTATTCATAGTTTCAGGTGTAATTCCTCCTGCATTATCATGAATACTTAAAATACAGTAAGTGTCATCGTTTTCTAATGTGAGGGTAATTTTTCCGTTCTCACGTTCATTATCTTCAAAAGCATCCAATGAATTTTTCAACAAAGCAATCAAAACTTGTAAAATTTCGTTTCGATAACTGAAAATCTTGGGCGCATTTCCAATAACCTTTTCAATTTCTATCCCCTGATTTTTGAGCGTGTGCTCAATCAAATTGAGAGCATGCAGTAACAATAAAGAGAGTTCGAAATACTCTTTCGGTTTATCGGGTCTGAAAAAATCTCTGTATTCAGAAATTGTCTGCGAGAGATGGGTGCACTGCTCTTCTATTTTTATAAGATTATTTTGTTCAATCGAATCTTCATTGCCGTTCATGTACTCTTTAAAGCGCATTTGAGTCGTAATAGCATTAATAATGGCGAGAGGTTGTCGCCATTGGTGAGCAATCATCGAAATCATCTCTCCCATTTGTGCTTGACGCGTCTGAAGGCTGAATAATCTTTCAGATTCAATCTTTTTAGTCAAGTCTCGTGCGATCATAATAAGTTTGTTTTCAGATGTCATTCCTAAACTGGAGAGGGTGAATTCCACTACTTTTATTTCTTTTGTGTGCAAAGTAAGCGAACACTCGGCGATAGTGTCCATCCCTCGATAGGCAGTTTCTAAATGAAAGCGCATACTCTCACTACGACACTCAATGTTATCTGCCGAATCGAAAATATTCGCCCCGATTAATTCAAAACTTTCTTTTTCAAAAAGTTCCAATGCCAGTTCATTACAATCTGTAATGATATTATCGTGCAAAATCAAAATAGCTTCATTCACGGATGAAAAAATAGTTCGATAAAACTCTTCACTCTCATTGAGCTGTTGTTGCGTTTTACGTATATCGGTGATATCTTCACCTGAACATAAAATACCAATAAAGTTATTTTCTTGGTCAAAAAGAGGCGTATTTCTCCATGCGATGAGTCGCTCTTCCCCATTTTTAGTTAAAATAGGATTTTCATGGTAGCTCGCTATTTTATTAGCTTCCATCAGTTTGTCACTTACTTCCATGATTTCTTGGCGAAACCGCCGTGGCAAAAAGTTCTCAATCCAACTTTTACCCACGACCTCATCGAAATCGTATCCGATGATTTCACATCCTCTACGATTGAGCAATTGTACTCTTTTATCAATACCTATGACCAGTATCAGAACATCCACAATGTCCAAATATTTTTGTGCCGTCTCTTTTTCACACTGAAGAGCAACTTCAAAATTTTTACGCTCGGTCATATCAGTACAAATTTGAAGTGTTCCCGTTACTTGACCCTCTACTTCTATGGGACTTACTGTGTACTGTTTGTGCTGTTTTCCAAAAGCAACTTCAACGGTTGTCTGTTTTTTGAGTGCAATAGCTTGACACACGACACATTCTGATTTGGCAATACCGTAGGGGTGTAAAATATCGTGATTATCCTGTCCCACTAAATCCTCTGATGATTTGGCAAAACATCGTGTTGTTGCTTGATTAACCTGACGCACTATCCCATCACCATCGGCAACCACAACGGATACAGGAATCGTATCGTAAGTATTGGATGCTTTTGCCATCACTGAAAAAGGTTCTTTGAGTGCGGCAACCACAACACCTTGAAATATCATCCAATACGAAAGAAATTTGAAAATATGCCCCGTAAAGTTCATGATTCCATAAACATCGGTAGCATAGAGGGTAAAACAAATTTCTGCCACAATACCAAACACTAAAGACAGCTGCATCATCCGATACATCGTTGGATTAAACATATTTTGCTTGATATAGTAAATCCACATAGCAAATACGGAGAAGAGTATTACTGTGTACTCAAGTGTGATTTTTACTGGTGTCAATCCCTCCGTAGAATACATTATCGGCATAACCCCATTAAAGACACCTAGATAAATAGCAATGGAGAGTGAACCAACAACACTAAAAATAAAACGGGAAGAGACTCTCTTAAATAAGACAAAAGGGGCTAATAAAATGGTTATAATCCATAGTACACGACCAAAAATCCATAAGGTTGTCGAAGTATTGGGTGTCAAAGCATCCGAAAATAGATTCATACCATGATAACTGAGCATATGAAACAAATCTAAAAAAGAGACCCAAAAGAAACCAATACCTAAAAAGAGGAGAAAGTTATTGCGGGTAAAAGTGTGCATATAATAAGCAATAACGGCAATCATAATTCCAACAATAACGGCAAACAATTCAACAATAACATGAAAAAGCAAGTACCCTTCATTGAGTCGAATGAGAACCAACAATCCGATCAAAACAATTAGCACTGCTATACTGACAGGATCACATTTTTTAAAATAATTCAATATCACCCTCCTCATTGTTCTCATCGGGATGAATAAGGGTAATAATTTGCTGAATACTCAAAGTAGTAGGTTGATGGATATGGTGAATATTTTTCATCGCCATACTCTCATAGGTAAAGCGTTTGACGTAAATACTTAGATCAATACAAATGGCATCAAAAAGGTTGATTATCTGCTCAGGTTTATTATCAAGAATAGCAATAAAATCTTTTTCTTCTCCAATAATACGGGAAAGTATTTCCAAGCTTTCTGCCAAGGGATCCAAAAAAGGACTATAACGAAACAAAATATTGGATAATTTCAAAATATCATCACGCGTCTTGTGAATATGGCTCAGATGATTGTTTTGGGTATAGTTCGCAAGTTCATCGGGAATTTCACTCAATAAATCTTTCATTTCCTCACAATCATCCCAAATGAAAACAACTTTTTCATCCCCTTGATCTTCATCGTTCGCAAAATACTCCTCTAAAAGTTGTGATTTTTCTTCTGTATTCATGTGAGTAGAGAGTTCACCAAGTTGATCATTTTTGATGGTAACGGTATGCAAATACGAAGTCAATATTCTGACCATTTGTTTAAGTTTTTTCCGTTCTGCTTGGAGGGCATCGAAAAGTTCAATATTAGTATTTTGAGCATCTGCATCTCGACAAACAGGATAAAGTACACTTATCATATCATTAAGATTAATAGGCTTAAGAATAAAACTGCTCACTCCTTTGCGAATAATATTAAGAAGTATCGCCGTTTCATCGTGGGCTGAAATTGCAATAATTTTTTGTTCAGGATTGATTTCCCGAATACGTTCTATCATATCAATTCCATTCATAATCGGCATATTGATGTCTGTAATAACGATGTCATAAGGGGTATTATTGTAT
>Ga0172379_10008483_pt1 | contig 12916 bp, 8 predicted proteins | sample GrowelOW334metaG_FD_119756 | JGI IMG/M metagenome (GOLD analysis project Ga0172379, IMG submission 119756) | Groundwater microbial communities from an aquifer near a municipal landfill in Southern Ontario, Canada - Groundwater well OW334 metaG | ecosystem: Environmental > Aquatic > Deep... | reverse complement strand
TAATTAATTCGATTTTATAGATTTGTCCTAATTTTTCAAAATCAGCTCTTGCAACGGCTACGGAAATTTCTGCTCGTTCGAATTGATGATTGGCTTTGATGATGGTGCGCATTTTTTCTTCCAGGATTTCCAAATCTTCCGGAATAAGAGTTCTCGGCAGATCAAAGTCATAGTAGAAGCCGTTTTCAATCGCTGGTCCGATGGCAAATTTCGCCTCGGGAAACATTTCTAAAACCGCCGCGGCCAAGACGTGAGAAGTCGAGTGGCGCAAGATTTCTAAGTTCTCGTTTTTTTGTTCTGTTGACATATTATTTATTTAGTGTTATTAATAATTATTCCGGCAATGACTTAGTTTTTTTTGAAAACAATTAATACGGGAGATAATACTCATAGTAATAATACTCAACCTAGTGGAGATAACGCCTAATGTTGGAGCTATCAAGCTCCCAGTTCGCTTAACAGAAAGAAAAGGAGGAAAAATGAATCTTAAATCAGGTTTGCCGGACATTTTAATTTGTCGTCTTCCTTGCCCTTATTGCTCAAAAGCATTAAGAGGGTCAGTGGAGGATGATTCGTTTAATGCAGGGGGCGATATTTTACACGAAAGAATTGAGATGCGCTGTGAATTCTGTACAAAAACAGTTCTTTTGCGTATTCGCGTGGAAGCTCAAAAGAATTAAGGTTAAAAACCGCAAAAACCCGTCTCAGAATCTGTTTTCAGAAAGGCCCATTATGACTTTTCTAAAATAAAAACAGACACTTGAGACGGGTTGCTTTTATTTCTAAAAGTAATTTCCGCGGTTCCACTCAAATTCCCCGACGTGACGTCGAGACACTTTAGTTAAGCTATTTCGCCAGCTTTTGGCCGAAACTCGGCGGGTGGTTAGTCCGTGTCAACGCTTCATTGAATTGATAAATATATTATATGCAGTTTTATTGTATTCGTCAATTTTTTGAAAATTTGCATCCGTAGAGACGCATTGCAATGCGTCTCTACTTCTGTGCGTATCCAGCTTTACAATTTCCCCAGATAATGCTAGGATAATACTAGATAAAAAAGAGATAATCTGGCTTAAATTAGCTATTTATCAAAGCAAATTGAGCAGTAGCCCCGCTTTTGTGGGGAGGAAAGTCCGGACATTTACTCCGACGTCACGTCGGAGAAGGGTAATGGGTAACACCCATACGGAGTAATCCGCGAGGTGCGAGCAGAGACGTTTTTGCTAGCGATAGCAAGAGCATCCTGATTAAACTGTGCCGGTGGCATAATTTAAAGGATGAGTCCTGGAAGTAATTCCAGGGTTGAAACGGCTAAATCCTTACCTAAATGCAAGGTCGTGTCCTGTATTTTAATTAGATACGGGAAGTGCCGCTTGACCCCGACGGTAACGTCGGGGCTAGATAAATTACTGTTCTCGACAAAATCCGGCTTATAAATTTGCTTTGATAAATAGTTGATTTAGCCGATACGAAACTACGAATTTAATACGAATCTACGAACAAATAATTTTTTTCGCATTTCTTTTCGTAGATTCGGATGTGTTTCGTAATTTCGCATCGGGATATATGTATGAAAAAATCTGAATTGTTTTTTAGTGCTATTCAAATTCCGGTTGATTTCGCGATGATTGTGCTTGCGGCGCTGACGGCTTTTTCCGTCCGCAATGTTCCCAGTATCATCCAGTTGAAACCTCTGCTTTATTCTTTTCCGTTTGATATTTATTTGAGAATTGTGTTTATGGTTGCTCCACTGTTTATTTTGATTTACGCGTTTGAGGGTCTTTATGACATTCGCGTAACCAGAAAATTCTGGAAGGAGGCGCTCAAAATTTTTGGAGCAACTTCGATCGGTCTTGTTATCATCATCGTGGCGATATTTTTGAAACGGGAATGGTTTTCTTCTCGGTTTATTATTCTCGCGGCTTGGCTTTTGGCCACGTTCTATGTCGTTGTGGCGAGGTATCTTTTGCAGTTAGTGCAAAAATGGCTTTTGCGCAATCGGGGAATTGGCGTGCATCGAGTGCTCCTTATCGGAAAAAATTCCAAGATGAACGTGATTTTGCGAACGATTAAGGAAAATAAAAATCTTGGCTACGAAGTGATTGATCAAATTGACACAGCTCATCTCAAAGTAATTAAAACGATCAAAGAACAAAGAGGGATTGATGAAATCATCCTTTGCGAATCTTCAATCACTGATGACGATCAGGAAAAACTGGTTGATTATTGCACAATTCATAACGTCGTGTATAAATATATTCCGACCGGATTGCAGACGTTTAAATTTGAAATCGGAGTGTTGAGCGATCAGCCACTTATCGAAATAAAAAATACTCCGCTGGATGGATGGGGCAGAATTGCCAAGCGCACTTTTGATATTATTTTTTCGACTATCGGCATTATCATTACAGCGCCCATTATGCTTCTGACTGCCATTGCCATCAAGATTGACAGTCGAGGTTGCATCATCTATAAAAACGAACGGATTGGAGATGATGGCAAGAAATTTTTCGTCTATAAATTCCGTTATTTTAAAAATGAATTTTGTATTTCCAAGGACAATCCTCAGCTGCAAGAGGCATTAAAATATGAAAAAAAATTAATTGAAACGCAGAGTGTCCGGCGTGGTCCGCTCTATAAGATCAAAGCGGATCCGCGCAAAACGCGGGTGGGTAGCTTTATTGAGAGATATTCGATTGATGAGTTACCGCAGTTGTTCAATGTCTTTCTTGGCTCGATGAGTCTGGTCGGACCACGACCGCATCAAGAGCGGGAAATCGAAAAATACATGGAATATCATCGCAGACTTCTTACCATCAAGCCAGGTGTATCAGGAATGGCGCAGATATCAGGCCGGTCGGATTTGGATTTTGAAGATGAATATAAGCTGGATCTCTATTATATCGAAAACTGGTCGATGCTACTTGATATTATAATTTGCCTCAAAACTATCGGCGTTTTGTTTTCCAAAAGGCGAAATCTCTGAATAAAATTTCAAAAAAATGCGGATTGCTTTGGTTCATGATTATTTGGTTCAGTGTGGAGGCGCGGAAAAAGTGCTGGAGTGTTTTTGCGAACTTTTTCCTTACGCGCCGATCTATACGATTGTTTATGACAAAAATTTGATGCACGGGATGTTTGAGGATAAAAATATCAAAACGTCTTATTTGCAAAAAATTCCTTTTGCTCCGACGCGCCATCGTATTTTTCCGCCGTTAATGCCGATGGCGATTGAGCAATTTGATTTTTCGGAATTTGACATTGTGCTTTCTGATTCTTCTTCTTATGCCAAAGGAATTATCACCGGGCCATATACATTACATATCTGTTATATGCATACCCCGATGCGTTATGCTTGGGATGATTGCCATAAATATACGACAGATTTTTATTTCCCTGCTTTTGTCAAAAAAATCGTCCCGTTTTTCATGAACTATATCCGCGTCTGGGACAGGATCAGTGCCAATCGTCCGGATCGGATTATTGCTAATTCCAATTTTATTGCCAGAAGGATTAAAAAATATTACAAGCGGGAGTCTTTGGTCATAAACCCCCCAATAACTTTTGATAATTTCTTCATCAGTCCGAAGACGGAAGACTATTTTTTGATGGTGGGACGGTTTATGGCTTACAAAAGATTTGATATCGCCATTGAAGCGTTCAACCGACTTGGCTTGCCTTTGAAAATTTTGGGACGCGGACCGGAGGAGAAGCGACTCAAAAAAATGGCTGGAGCAAATATTGAATTTCTTGGCAGGGTTTCGGACAAGGAATTATTTGAACATTTTTCTCGATGTCGCGCATTTATCTTTCCTCAAGAAGATGATTTTGGGATTGTGGGAATCGAAGCGATGGCTTCCGGCCGTCCGGTGATTGCTTATCGCGGAGGAGATATTCCGGAACATATCGAAGAAGGCAAGACGGGCATATTTTTTGAACGGCAAACGCCGGAAGATATTATTGCGGCGGTGGAAAAATTTCGAGACAGTGATTATGATCAAAATTACATCCGAGAAAAAGCGCAGAAATTTGATAAGAAAATTTTCAAGGAAAAAATTAAAGAGTATATTGAAACAGAGCTGGCAACGCACTTACAAAAACGAGAAAAATTAACTTAATTTTCTAAAAAACAAACCTTATGGTTCGTACATTCGTACTAATTCGTAATTCGTAGAAATATGGAACTAAAAGAATATCTGCAAATAATCAGACGGAAAGCAAAATTATTTAGTGCAACGGCAGCGATCATTTTGGTTGCCAGCTTCGGCTACCTTTTTTTCCGTCCCGTGTCCTATGTCACGTCACTGACTTTAAATATCACGCGTAGCGGAGTTTCGGACACTAAGGATTATCGCTATGATGATTTTTATCGCTTGCAGGCAGATGAAAAATTTTCAGAAACGGTCGTGCAGTGGCTGAAAAGTCCTCGCGTGGAGGAGGACATCTATCGAGAAGCGGGGATTGATACGAAAGATTATAGTTTGAAACAATTGGCAAAAAGTATCAGTGCGGACAAATTATCTTCCCAACTTGTCGCGGTCAGTTTTTCCGCGACTGATGAAAAAAATGCTCAAAAAATAGCTACGGCAATTTCCAAAATTATTTCTCAAAATACGCAAAGTCTCAATAGAGATCAGAATGAAAGTACTTGGTTTGAGGTGCTTGCTAGCGCTCCGGTAGTCAGGCCGAATGAGCTTAGCCCGCTTGTCGCGTTAGCCATATTTTTGGGAGCGATTTTTGTCGCTTTTTGGGGAGTGATGATTAAGCACTATTTGGAATAGCGCATCTTTGTCTTTACTAATTACGAATTGAGTACGAATATACTAATCCTAAGCAGCAAGCAATGGTAGTAAAATAAAAGTTTTTGTATTATTAGTATATTGGTATTTAATTAGTAATTAGTAAAGAATTTCATGAAAATCTGTGTGGATGCTAGGTGTCTTATGGAGGGACGAAGAACCGGAGTGGAGGAATATACTTTAGGGGTGCTTTTGAATTTATTGGAAATTGATCAAAAAAACAAGTACAGTTTATTTCTTAGCGCTTGGAAAAAACCCAGTTTTGATTTCGCGTTGTTTTCAAAGTATTCCAATGTCAAAATAAAAAAAGTCAGAATTCCCAATAAATTGCTTAATCTTTCTTTTTGGTATTTCGCTTGGCCCAAAATTGACAAATTGGTTGGGGGAGCGGACGTGGTCTTTTTTCCAAACATCATTTTTGGCGCGGTAAGTCGCGATGTGCGAGTGATCACTACTATTCATGATTTATCTTTCGAGAGATATCCCAAATGTTTTTCTTGGAAGCGGCGTTTTTGGCATATTTTCATTAATTCAAAAAAGATTTGTCGGAGAGCGGATCAAATAATTACCGTTTCCAATTCTTCCGCGGATGATATCTCAAGCCAATACGGAATAGCACCGGACAAAATAGTTGTTATTCCTAGCGCAATCGGGGAGAATTTTCATCCAATGGATCGTAATGATCCGAAATTGATCGAAGTCAAAGAAAAATATCAATTGCCATTCAAGTTTATCCTTTTTCTCGGAACGATTGAGCCGAGAAAAAATATTTTGAGCGTAATTAAGGCTTATGTCGCTTTGCAAGAAAAAGCCGAAAAAGAAAAGGATGAAAATATTTTGCGCTATAAACTAGTGATTGCCGGATCATCTGGTTGGCTCGGAGAGGAAATTTTTAAAGCGATTGAAGACTCAAGATTCAAGGAAAAAATAATCTTACCTGGTTTTATCTCAGATAAAGACAAGGCTTATGTCTATAATCTTTCCTCCCTTTTCGTTTACCCATCTTTTTTTGAAGGTTTTGGTTTTCCGCCATTGGAAGCAATGGCTTGTGGCGTGCCGGTGGTGACTGCGAATAACTCCTCTCTTCCTGAAATATGTGGAAAAGCGGGGGTACTGATTGATCCAAGTAAGCCAGAAGAACTTCTTGAAGCGATTGAGCAAATTTTGGAAAATAAAGATTTGCGCGAAAAAATGATCAAACTTGGGTTCGATCAGGCGAAAAAATTTTCTTGGAAAAAAACTGCCCAGGAAACTTTGCAAGTACTCCATAACGCGTCTAATTTTTTCCCAAAATAATGCAAATTTTAGGTGGTTAGGTGAGTATTAGCTTGATTCATTTGACTTTTCAAATGTTATACTGCTTTTTTAGTATAATTTTTGATGGTTCAGGGTTAATATTTTTTTGCTGATTGAGATCAATTGGTGCTATAATTAAACTAGCGTAATAGCTTGTAATAAGATTTGTTTATACATTCTTATAAATTTTTTTATTCATGATTATGAGAATTGGTATTGACGCTCGTTTTTTTGGCGTAAGACAAAAAGGTCTGGGGCGTTATACGCAAAAATTGATTGAAAAGCTGGAGAGAATCGCGCCTCAAGACGGATGTGAATATTTTATTTTTCTCAAATCCGAAAATTTTGATGAATATCAACCGCAAAATCCGAATTTCAAAAAAGTATTGGCGGATTACCATTGGTATACACTATCAGAGCAACTTTTTTTCCCCTGGAGGCTATATGGATACAAGCTCGATCTGGTGCATTTTCCCCATTTCAATGTGCCGATTCTTTATGGCAAAAAATTTATCGTCACGATTCATGATTTGACACTGTTACATTTTCCCACTGTGAAAAATAGTACACTTAATCCATTTTTTTATCGGTTGAAATTTTTAGCTTATCGATTGGTAATTTGGTGGGCAATTTTGCGCTCACAATGGGTGATTGCTATCTCACAGTTTACCAAAAATGACATCATTTCCAACTATGGAGCAGCGGTTGCTCAAAAAATTTCCGTTATCTATGAAGCTTGTGAAGATCATTGTCTAATCAGCTCGGAAAAAGCGGAAACTATTTTGGAAAGATGTGGTATAATAAAGCCGTATCTGATTTATGTTGGCAACGCCTATCCGCACAAAAATCTCGAGAGATTGGTCTTGGCTTTCGGCGAACTGCGCAAAGAAAATAAAGAGTTGCAATTGGTGCTGGTCGGTAAGGATGATTATTTCTATCAGCGGTTACGAGAGGTAGTCAGTGATAATGAGATAGCTGACATCATTTTTCTTTCTGATATCACTGATTGTGAGCTTGATATTTTATTCCAACGTTCGCTGGCCAACGTTTTTCCGTCGCTTTATGAAGGTTTTGGCTTGCCACCACTCGAAGCAATGTCCAAAGGCGTGCCGGTCATTTCTTCCGATCATCCTTGTATGCGAGAAGTGTTGGGAGAAAGTGCTTACTTCTTCGATGGACAGAAGATTGAAGCGATTGTCGTTGCCATGAAAAAAATAATCAGTCAAGCTGATTTGCGTCAGACACTAATCGAAAAAGGTTTCGAGCAGGTGAAAAAATATAGCTGGAAAAAAATGGCAAGTGAGACTCTGGAAATATATCAAAACGTGATTAGCAATAAAAAGAAAAATGCTAAAAAAACCTAAGACAAAAAATAGGATTATTCCTCAGATGCATGACGTTAGACCGGTGGACAGCCAGGGGAATTTGGATTTGGAAAAAATCAAGAAAGCGACCTATATTTCAAGAAGAACTTCCTCTCAAATTGTTAAAACTAGCTCGGTCAGATTTGCTCCTACTTTCTATGACGTAAGACAGTTGACTCCGCAAGAAGAGGAGGCAAAAAGATTTCGAAAAGCGATTTTGGAAGAAAAAGAAAAAGCGTCCAGAGCCAAAAGGATCGCGCAAAATGTCGACGATAGTTATGTAGCCGAGATGAGAATAAAAGAGCAGGCTTTTCTGAAAGAAAGACTAGTGGAAGATGCGCGACGTCTGGCAAGGGAGCGAGAAGCCACTTTGATTTTTCAACAAGAAAAAAATGAGCAGGAAGCGCAAAAGCGAAGGAAGCTATTTCTCAGAAAAGCTGTAGCGGAAAAACAAAAAGAAGAAAAAGAGTTGCTCAAGCGAAAAAGAAAAGAGGAGAAAGATGCGCTCAAGCGAAAAAGAAAATACGAAGCCAAGCTAGCTCGAGAATTATTCATCAACAAGTTTTGGCACTTTTTCAATTCTCCCTTCAGAGCACTTACTCGACTGAAAAAAAGATTTTCTGATTCAATCAAAGATTTTTTCGAAATTTTTATTCCCCGCGGAAGAGCCTATGCGGGCTATCAAACCAAGTCGGTTGGTAAAAAAAGTACCTTTTCTTTCTTTGCTATGGCAGCTTGTGTCTTCTGCTTAGTTTTTGGTGTTGGATTTTTTTATCGCAGTTTGAGAGTGAAAAGTTTAGCGTTGGAAAACGGCAAGATCGCCTATGCCAATCTCACACAAGCGAAAGATGGTTTGGCGCGACGCGATTTCAATGGAGCTATTTTCAAATTTAATGAAGCCTATGAGCGTTTTGACAAGATCCAAAAAGACATCAACAGTTTGGGAAGTATGCTGGTGGAATCTTCACAATTTATTCCCTATCTTTCCAAGCTATCTTCCGGTGCGCATTTGTCCGAAGCGGGAAAAAATATTTCTCGTATCGGAACGCTGTCCTCGGAGATTATGCAAACATTGGATGATTTGAAAAATCCGCTTGCGGGAGCGCAGGACGTTTCCTATCTGAAAATTTTCCAGGATTCGGACAAAAACTTGACCGAAATCGCGTCACAAGTCGATGCGTTGGAGGGCAATTTAGAGAAAATAAATCTTGGTGACATTCCCGAAGAGCAACGAACTCGTTTTGTGGAATTGAAAAAAAGATTGCCAGAAATCAACAAATTTGTCGCCAGTTTTTCTGAAGAAGAAAAGATCCTTTCTGATGTTTTGGGCGGTAATGGTCCGCGCAAATATCTGTTTTTGTTTCAAAATAATCAAGAAATGCGAGCGACGGGCGGATTTATCGGAACATATGCCGTTTTGGATATTGCTGACGGCAATGTGAAAAGTTTTTTTGTTGATGGGATTTTCAATCCAGATGGACAGCTGAGAGAAAAAGTTATTCCACCCGCTCCAATCCAAAAGATCAGTGCCGCTTGGAGCCTGCATGATAGCAATTGGTTTCCCGATTTTCCTCAGTCGGCGGAAAAGGCCGCCTGGTTCTATGAAAAAACTGGCGGACCAACAGTGGATGGTGTCATTACGATGACGCCGACTGTGATGCAAAAATTATTGGAAATTACTGGGCCGATTGAAATGCCGGAATATGAAATGACGATTGACAAGGATAATTTTTTGGAGAATATTCAAAACGAAGTGGAAGTGGATTATGATAAAGAATTAAACCAGCCTAAAAAAATCCTGGCTGATTTGGCACCCAAGATACTTGACCGCATTTTCAATGTGCGAAATATTTCCGACCTGACGAAAACGCTGGATGTTTTACTCACCAGTCTCAATGAAAAACACATCTTGATCTATTCCAAAAACTATAATGTGGAAAAGATGCTTTCTGACAATGGCTGGTCAGGTGAAGTTTTGAACACCCAAAAAGATTATCTGTCCGTGATTAACACCAATATTAATGGCTACAAGACTGATAGGGTGATTGACGAAAAAATAGAGCATAAAGCCGAAATTCAGACCGACGGATCGATTATTGACACAGTTTCGATAACCAGGCATCATAATGGAGGCGATACTCCTTATGATTGGTGGAACAGAGTCAATGCCGACTACATGCGCGTCTATGTGCCGAAAGGCTCGAAATTAATCAGAGCGTCGGGACAAACAAATGAATTCGAATCTCCGCCGATTGATTATCATGCTTTGGGTTTCAAAAAGGACGCACAGGTCGCGATGGAAGAAGATTCAATGACAATTGATCCAGAAAATGGCACCAGGATCTATGAAGATTCCGATAAGACTGTTTTTGCCAACTGGGTCTATGTTAGTCCGAAAGAGTCAGTCACGATCAGCTATTCCTATCTGTTGCCTTTCAAGCTTGATACTAACCTGACGACGAATCCGGCAGATACCTATTCACTTTTGGCACAGAAACAATCCGGCAGTGTCGGAAGCCAGTTCTCCAGCGAAATAGTTTATCCAGACTTATATCGGATGATTTGGAAATATCCCAATGAAACTGTTTCCGATTTTTCTACTGGAGCGGAGGACAGCCATGGCGTTGAGTTGAACAGTGATTTGAAGACGGATAAATTTATCGGAGTGGCTTTTGAAAAAAATAATCCTTAAGCACAAAAATTATTGTGATAAAAAAAATTCTTCACAGCAAGTTGCTTTTAAATTCTGAGCCATCCAATTCGGTCATTTCTGCCGCTTTTGTTATCACGATAGCGGGACTAGCCAGCAGAATTTTGGGACTGGTGCGTGATCGTTTTTTGGCTTCTTCTTTTGGAGCGGGCGATACGTTGGACGTCTATTATGCCGCTTTTCGTATTCCTGATTTGATTTATAACATTCTTATCTTAGGCGCGCTGAGCGCTGCTTTTATCCCGGTCTTTACTAGTCTTGTTAGTCAAAAAAAAGAAAAAGAAGCTTGGGACGCGGCTAATGGAATGATGAATCTGGCTTTAATCTTTGTGATTTCTCTTTCGCTCATTTTTTGCCTGTTCGCGCCCTATCTGATGAAACTGATTACGCCTGGTTTTCCACCGGAAAAGATGGCACAAGCAGTCTATTTCACCAGAATTATGTTTCTCAGTCCTGTTTTTTTGGGAATTAGTGGAATTTTTGGCGGAATTCTCACTTCTTTTAAACGTTTTTTGATTTATTCTTTCGCGCCTATTTTTTATAACTTGGGAATTATTTTTGGCGTGGTATTTTTTGTGAAATTATGGGGACCAATTGGGTTGGCTTGGGGCGTGGTCCTCGGAGCATTTTTGCATATGCTAGTGCAATATCCGGCGGCGCGGCATCTTGGTTTTCGTCACAAATTTGAATTTCGCCGTTATTTTTTTGATAAAGATATTCGGCATATTCTAAAACTGATGATTCCGCGGACTCTGGGTATCGCGGTTTCTCAGGCTAATCTTTTTGTGATTACGATTTTTGCTTCGATGCTCACGGCGGGCAGTTTGTCAATTTTCAATTTCGCTCAAAACTTGCAAAGTGTGCCGTTGGGAATTTTTGGCGTTTCTTTTTCCATCGCAGCGTTTCCCGCTCTGTCTGCTTTTTGGGCGACGAATGATTGCAAAAAATTCGCCAAAACTTTCGCCCAGACGTTTTGCCAGATTATGTTTTTTGTCATCCCTTTGAGTATTTTTATTTTACTACTTCGCGCGCAGATCGTCCGGGTTGCACTGGGAACAGGAAAGTTTGATTGGGAAGATACCATTCTCACCTATGAATGTTTGAAATATTTCACCCTCAGTTTGTTTGCTCAAAGCGTCGTCCCGCTCCTTACGCGTTCTTTCTATGCTATCCACAACACCAAGACGCCTTTCTACATCGCTATTTTCAGCGAGTTGGTCAATATCACAGCTGTGCTTCTGCTTATTGGCAGATATGAAATTCAAGGTCTGGCGATGGCTTTTTCGCTCACTAGCCTCGTTCAGATGCTACTTTTGTTTTTTGCTTTGCGCGCCAAGTTTGATGATTTGGGAGATCGCAAAATCATCAAATCGATCGGACAGATCGCGCTCGCGGCGATTTTTGCCGGCATCGGAGTGCAACTGTCCAAATATTTTGTTTCAAGTTTAGTAGATATGGACACATTTTTGGGAGTTTTTGCTCAATTAATCATTTCTGGTTCAGTGGGAATTCTCATTTTCTTGGTCATTTGTCACCATCTCGGGCTGGAAGAATACTTGAGTTTCAAGCACTCTTTGACCAGAAAAATTTTCAAAAATAAAAAGGCCATTACGGAAAATACTGGTGAGGTGAGTGGGGTGTGATTGGAAATACCTTTTTCGTTATCATTTCGCCACAACGTTCACGCATCATCTGAAGTTTTCATCCCGACTTAGCAGGATAAACTTTTGATTTCAGACAATGCTTTGTTCGATTATCTCCGCCTGAACCTTCATCAAACTAAGGGATGAAAATTTGGGCGGAGGGAAAATCACATCTTGTGAATATATATTTGAGTGATTTTCCTGTAGCCAGATATGCGTTGTTAAGCGATGAAACTAAAAATCTCCCTTCCTAATAATAAAGAATTTTTGGCAATTTACTTTGTAAATTTAAAGGTGGAAATAATTTGATTTGCCAGGGAAGCATCTACAAACCTTATAACAATAAATTGTTTACTATTTTCAAATAAGTAGGCCTTATTATAACCATTGTAGATTCCGTTTTTTAGAGCGTACATTTTAAACTTTATTCCATTAATATCAATATCTGATATATCGAAAAGATCTTTGTTTTCTATAAATTCCTGCATCATTACATTCTTGTTTTCAAGCCCCGAATTTATGCTCAATATTTGCTCGCTCTCTATTGAACTTGAGGATAGTTTTTTTCCTAAAATCAAAATGTTTGTTTCTTTTGCAGTTTGGTCAGATAGAAAACCTAGAAAAGCACCACCCTCTGGCGACAAATATCCAACATCGCTTGGATGCATAAATTCGAACCCGTATTTCATGCTTGTGTAGGTTTGCCAATCTATAGGAATCGTTGTGCTGGTATTAGATTGGGTCGGCTGTTGTGTCACAGGAACTGACGTCGTTGGCTGTGTTTGACTCACTGGTTGCTGACCGCATCCAGCCAAAAAGACTACGCCAAGCAAAACTGAACTTATTGCTAATACTTTTTTCATAATTATTTTTTTAAATTAAATTAATTAAACTTATCTTAATTATATACCGAGTTATCGACCGAGCAAAATTGCCAAAAATTCTTTTCAAAATAGAGAGGAAATTTTTAGTTTTTTCGCCTAACGTTAGTGATATGAGAAGTTTTTATTTTTCTTCCTTAGTGTAAATTATAAAGAAAGAAAAATAAAAATTTGGACGAAGAGAAATGATAAGTTTATTTTTGTTTTCCTTATTTTAAAAAAT
>Ga0172379_10008482_pt1 | contig 12917 bp, 11 predicted proteins | sample GrowelOW334metaG_FD_119756 | JGI IMG/M metagenome (GOLD analysis project Ga0172379, IMG submission 119756) | Groundwater microbial communities from an aquifer near a municipal landfill in Southern Ontario, Canada - Groundwater well OW334 metaG | ecosystem: Environmental > Aquatic > Deep... | reverse complement strand
TTTAAATTTGAATATTTGCATCAGAATAAGAAACGGCGCTCATATAATAAATATTCGGAGAAGACCGATTCTCATAATATTGGCTATAACAAGCAAGAGTAATCATATCGTAAAAAAGAATAATAAGACAAATCTCAGAGCGAATCAGAGCGTCAGTGTTGCTACATCACTTGTATTTTCTGTTGTAGAATAATTTTGAAACTTAAATACTCACATACCAAGATAAATAAATGGTCCACTTACAGAGTTATAGCTCGGTAGGATATTTTCTCGGAGTTCTTCACTGGGTTGAGTATTTGTATTTGGGTCTTGAATAGTTGTCACCATATTAGCTCCTGTGGCATTGGAATCAAAGACTATTCTGTCGAATTTAAATTTTGTTATAGCATCTTTGATTTTATCTTGCAATCCCACATCATTTTTGAGAAAAGCGACAGGAAATGAACTGATCCCGGCTGTCGCTACCGTAGAGATATCGATCACCGCTCACATCAGAAACCAGCTTGCCTGAATAAGTATTCCTGCTATCAGCGTATTTGTAATTATTTTTTTGATATCTATAGCTTCTTTGCCTGTTACGCTTTTAATGATAGACCAAATCACAAGCGCTGCAAGAGCGAAGTTAGCGAAGTTTTTCATAATATTTCGAATCTTCCAGAGATAGACATCCATATGAAGAAAAGCGCCATAGACTAAATCATTCGTCATCAGTTTCCCTGCGAGGATAGCGAGGATAATCCACAATCGTGAACAGATTGAAATAAATGTATTTAATCCATCTTGGATTCCTTTGAGTGCTTTACCAGTTACTTCTGTTCATTGAGCAAAAACTGGATGGATAAATAAAAATCAAACAATAACAATCACTGCAACTACTTTAATAGTCATAGGATGTGATAATGTTTTGATGATTTTTCTTAGAGACATAGATGGGGACTAGGTGGAAGGTAAAAGTATTATTTAGTAGCTTATTTAGCTGGAGTCGTTGCTGAAGTTGGGACAAGCGATGCTGTATAACTTTCTGGTGTGGTAGTTGTTACTTTTGTTATGGTAAGCGTATTAGTTCAAATAGCTCTTGTATATGTATTACCAACAGTTGTGTCGCTAAAATAGTTTTTCAAAATTGCAATATTGTCAGCTGAATTTATTGTTGCTTGAATATCACCTTGTGTCTGTGTTGTAGCTATCGTTATGTTTTCTATTTTTATTTTTGCAAGACGTGAAGATTCTTTTTTATACCAATCTGTACCAAACATAGGTATAGCACCAGTTTTTATGTTCTCTTGTTGTTCTGGTTCCATTTTGTCCATAGCTGTATATATAGCAGTTATATTTTCTTGTGTTCATAATGTAGTAAGTCATGTTGTGGGAACTGTAAGACCAGCTTCTTTAAGTACATTTTCTGCTTTATTTCATGCTCATAATCCTGCAATTATTTTTGTTGTATTGTCTGTTGTGAATGTAGTTCATGAAGCTCCTGTTCTTGTTGGTTCTCCTAACCAATTTTCTACTTGTTTATTCCCTTCAGTATCTAGTTTTTGATTATATCTATCAGGTATATTACCAATAACCTTTGCAGCACTGCCGACACCAACCCTCTCTCCGCCTTTTCCAATCGGTAAGATAGGAAGTGTTCTGAACACATTTTCACCAAACTTTTGGATACCTTTTTCACCACCAGCGATTTTTTCACCTATTACGTTAGCTTTGATGGCAGCAAAGACAATCATTCGCATTAGTCCTATAGCAAAGAGATTGATCATAAACCACGAAAACCAGTCTGCGGCTTCTCACCAAGGCAGTTTAGTAAATTGTACCTGTGCGACACCTTGAAAACTGATAGCATCGTATTTTTTTTCAGGATCTCAAATTGATGGAACTGTTTGTGTGCCCAAGGCTGTGTGTAGTGCTTCGCTTGAGTTCGTAGAAGTAAATCCATTTACTAAAGCGGTCATAAAAATTAACGAAATACTGAGTGCAGCAACTGTTACTACGGGAGCAAAAATTACACCTATGATTTTAGTAATATCCAAATACTTTCCTATTTTTTCATCTAATTTTCGTTTAAAAACTGATTGGATAACAATAAATGGCGAGGCAACGATATAGAGCCAAAGATATCATATTCTCATGATAAGTACCAAAGCTAGAGCAAGTAACGGGAAAAATAACGCGATAGCGACTCACGCTTTGATGATAAATATTCCAGAAGTTTCTCCGTTGCTCGTGACGTTAGTGTTTGTGAGTTGGGTAAAATTGAGTAATGAAGAATATATCGTGACGAGCGGTCAGACAAATCATTTAGATTTTTTGATAAGATCAGCGATAGTTGTAGAAGTGCTTGCAGCAAAAAAATCACTTCATTTTTTTAATCATTCTTGGTCTGTGCCTGCAAGATTGACAAGATCTCCTGTAGCTCGAGATGTGTTTTCCCATCATCAGGTGATAGTGAGTAAGGTAGTTATCATTGCTTGATATCAGCCATCATTATTTTTCCGCATGATAGTATCATTGTTATTGGTGTTGCTATTTATTTTTCCCATAAACTTATCTTCCTCCCACATCACTAATTTTCCCATGGACGCGCATACTTCATATCCTTCATACTTTGCATCTCATATGAATTTATCTGTATTTCTATATCAGCTATCGCCCAATGTTCTTCCTATAACAAAGTTTTGGTCTATCCTACAAGGAGATATATTTATCGGTTTTCATTGATAACTTGTAGAATATCGGATTTTGAACCCTTCTCATTTTTTGCTAAGTACATCAAATTTATTTAAATTTATAGAGCTATTTACGGATAATATTTTTTGTGTGCCAATAGGTGTGTCTTTAAGTACGCTAAGCGGAAGCCCTCCTACGGCATAAGTCGCTATCGTGGAGATGTCGACCATTGCCGCCATCAGAAACCAGCTCGCTTGGATAAGTATTCCCGCAATCAATGTTTTTTTGATGATATCTATAGGTCATTTTTCGTCTTTTGGCATAAAGAGATTTTTGATAATTGCAAACAGCACCATAAATCCCAGGGCAAAGTTAGCAAAGTTTTTCATCATATTCCAAAATTTCCAAAGCGGGGCATCAAGATGGAAAATAGACGCATAAACGAGCGTATTATCCAGAGCAAGTCCAGCCAAAACCAAAAGCGGCCAGAGGAGGAGATAGATGAGTTTGAGGATCATATCCATAATTTGCCAGAGTCCCATAGTGTCGGTAGATGAACCAGAGGTATCGGATGTGCCTATAGTTCATACAGTAATTGTTCAAGCTTGTGCTTGTACTTCACCAACTCCGACATATCCATTCAAAAAAATCCCTGAACATCACATCACTACGATGATTCAGAGTATCTTTTTTACTATGCTTGATTTGAATATTCTCATATTGCAACGACTAAACGGTAAAAAGAATTTCTAATTTCTAATTTTCAATTTCTGTATTCTGCACTTACCTGCCTTTGGCATGGTTCTGCATTCTGAATTTATAAAAATTATATCCCCAAAGTTCAAAATGCCAAATAAACAGACACTTTATTTCCTAGTTACCTTGCAAAAACATGAAAATTGTATATAACATGTAACTGTTCGCTATCGCTCACGTAATTAAATCACTACGTTCGCGTAATTAACTCCCGTTGGTCGTGTAATTTGCTTCGCGTAATTAATCACCAATTACAATCAATTACATCCGCTAGGATAAATTACGAACAAAGTTCAAATTACATCCGCCTAGGCGGACAAATTACCATTTATTTCGTTTGTTTAGTTTATGTTATTTATAAATATCTCAAGTGACTACGTTCATATAGTAAACGACCAGGATGAACATTTTCTCGAACGTAATGGCATAGAAAATACCCTTTGACCTACACTTTTGACCTATACCAAAACTCACCCCGTAGAGACTATTTTTCTTCTCAACGGACCTGGCGGATTTACCAATCTCAGAGTAGGGACTTTGACGCTCAATATGCTCAACACGCTCCTGGAACACGATACCGGAACCTTTATTCCCATCGCATCCATCACCAAAATCGCGCTCTACACCTACGCCTACAAACAATGACGACTCCCCAGATACGGCATCCTTTATATCGGACAAAAACACAATATCTGGCGCTATGATTTCCAAGAAAACAAACATGAACAAATTACTTTAGAGGAAACAAATTATTCTGACGATTTATTCCTCGATCGGGTTCACGAAGATTATCGGAATACTGATGAACATATGATCTCTTTTTCGATGAAAGATAATACGTTACATCTTCATTATCACGGTGAATCACATAAAATAGAACTCAAAAAGCTTGATATTCCATTGACCATGAACGTTATACCGGAGTATTTGATACAGCCGACGATGAATTATAATGAATAATGAATAATGAATAGTGAATAGTGAAAAGTGAAAAATGTATGACTTATTTTATTATGGACTATTGTGATATTACAATAGGTTACGGCTATACAAATTCTTTCGTTTTTCGTTATTAGTTTTTAGTTTTTCATTCAGTTTCCACATGCAAACAAACTTCCGCAAACAAAAAAGTATCCTCGGAATCGATCGAGGGACGAAATATATCGGTTTAGCATACGCGCTTTCAGACAGCGAAGTGATTTTTCCTATTGGCTATATTCTCAACGATAAAATGATGTACTTCAATATTGCTGGCATTATAGAAAAGCACAACGTCGGAAAAATTATGCTTGGGCGACCGAGCAAACAAAAAGACATCCAAGAAAAAATTCAAGGATTTATGAAAAGCCTCAATTATATTATAGAAAACAGGGAGATAGAAATCCAGCTGGTGGAGGAGGATTACACGAGCGTGCAGTCAGGAGAGATTACCTCAAATTTCAAAAAAAATGCTGCGGAAGATACCGTGAGCGCAATGCTTATTCTCGAAAGGTGATTAAAAGCTTAATCTACTTGTAATAACTCTATATCACCAGTGTTTTTACTTGATGTATTTTTTTGTAGAAAAAATTTACTATAATTCTGTCCTTGTTCCTGATCTATAGGAAGCTGGAATAAGAAGAGGATATGCTGCTTTCTCATATAGTGAAGAAGCTTTTTGGACTCTTCATTCATTACCAAAAAATCTGAAAAAATTACGATAGCTCTTCTTTGTTTATTTTCTACCGCGTTATTCAAAAATGTATTCAATAATGACTGATATATTTTTTTTGTTTTTTTTACTCTAGCCAAAATTTCATGTAAAATATCTCTTATTTCGTCAGTATTTTTTTTGGTGACTTTTTCTACTAACTTTGTTGCTCCAAATAGTTTCTGCTCAGGAGATAAAAATCTGATGTTGATTTGTTCACGTTGGCAGTAGGAAATGATATCTTCTGCATATCTACGAACTTGCTCCTCATTAGCTATCTTGCCGCCCCTTCGATTATAATTAATATCAAAAAACATATCTAAGCTCAGTGATTTTTCTTGCTGGAAAATATTCGTGTACAGCTCCTGATATTTCGCAGAAAGTTTCCAGTTGATTTGTGAAGCGCTATCACCTGCGGAATATTTTCTCATGTCGACTTTTTCGCTGCCTGCTCATTTCATGATATGTTGAAAAACACCAAATCGTTTCCCTACGATAGGTTTTGTGAGTTTGATGCTAAACTTTTTTTTCATGAAAGATTGCGATACTATTTGAAAGGAAAAGATTTTTTTTATTTTGTACCCTCTTTATTTTAAAGAGGGAGGTATCCGCGTTTTGCGGATGGGAGATTTTTATAATAGTCACAAAAATCCTCCACCCTAAAGGGTACCCCCTCCTTTCAGTAAAGGAGGTACATCTTTTAGTTATATTATTCATTTAATTCTTCATCACTTCTTCCTTATCGCTCCATTTTCTTTTCCCAAAATTCGTCAACTGCACCGTCTCATGACCCTTGCCAGCCAGCATAACTATATCGCCCTCTTTAGCGATTTCACAGGCGAACTTGATCGCTAATGTCCTTTCGGGGATGATGAAAAGATTTTTTCCTAAAGTTTTATTTTTTACGTTCATCGTGAGTTGTCCAAGAATATCGAGTCTGTTTTCGGTATCAGGATCATCGTCTGTTGCAATCAGAATATCGCTGTATTGATCAGCTATTTCTCACATGATTGGTCTTTTGGTTTTGTCTCTGCATCCGGGTGCTCAAAAGAGCGTTATCAGCTTTCCTGTTCATTTTATTTTGTTCAAATAATCCAAAGTTTTTTCCAGCGCATCTGGTGTATGGGCGAAGTCAACAAAGTAATGCACTCAATTTTTTTCTATCTGTTCCATTCTTCCCGTGACTGTTTCAAATGCTTCTATGGTTTGGATAACTTGCTGGATATTTACGCCCATCTGCAAAACAACACTCAACGCCGCCAAAATATTGTAGACATTAAATTCACCGACCAACTTCGTTTTCACATCATAGGATTTGCCGAGATAAGTAAACGAGAAAGTAGTCCCGGTAAGCGAAGTTTTGATATTGTCCGCTTTGAGACTCGATGACGCGATGATGCTGTAGCTCAATTTTTTATCAAATGGCATCTCATCAAATCGCTGTCTTCCTATTTTATCGTCAGCAGGAAACGCTGCGTATTTATTCTGCTTTTTATTTGTCAAAACATACGTGAACAACTTTTCTTTGGCTTTAGCATAGCGTTCAAACGTCCCATGAAAATCCAAATGGTCGTGAGTGATGTTCGTCAATACCGCAAAATCAAATTCCACTCATTCAAATCTATACTGATTCAACCCATGAGAAGATGCTTCGAGGACTGCTATCTTACATCACGAATCTTTCGCTGTCGCGAGAATTGATTGCAGATCAAAGACATCAAGCGAGGTCATTTTTTTATTGTTTGCTAGATCCTGATTTCCGATTTTAATATTCGCGGTGCTGACCATAACCGTCTTACCAATGTGGTCATTCAATATTTTATGGATCAAATTTACCGTCGTCGTCTTCCCATTTGTCCCCGTCACTCCGATGACGAAAAAGTTCTTCGACGGATAGCCATACATCGTATTTGCCAGTTGTCCATTGAGTTTTTTTCGCAACTGATAAATGACGCTGTCTTTGAGCAGGAAGTAGAGTTTGTCATAGAAGAGTATTTTTTTGAGAAGTGATTTGAACATGATTTCTCTCAATAAAAATAAATAATGCTAAAATATTAAGTGATAAGTAATGGTATTGGTTTTGGTATGGACTATTGTAGATTGCAATAGTTTGTTTGTGTAAATACCAAAATTTATCATTTAAAATTTATAATTTATCACTGTTTTTGAGTAGTCGTCCTCACACTATCGCTGCCGTCTCCATTCTCAAAACCGTCTCTCCTAAACTCATTATCTTTGGCGTATAGGCTTCAAAAATTTGATAATCACGAGGAGTCAATCCGCCTTCTGGACCGACTAAACCAGAAATTGTGGTTACCTCACCTCCTGCTCCCTCTCCATGCAATGGGGAGGGTTGGGGTGGGGTAATTTCCTTCGTTACAGTTTTATCGAACACAATAACTTCGCTATCTTGGAGATATTTCGTGATATCAGTAGTGAATTCAAGTTTAGGTAGTTTTCGTCCTCGTGATTGCTCCACCGCTTCCTTCATGATTTTATGGAGTCTTTCTTCTTTCTTGCTGTTTCGCTCTTTGATAACTGATCTTTCACTGGGCCAAAATAGTATCTGATCCAGCCCGCATTCAGTCAGTTTTTGGACGATCAATTCTACTTTATCCCATTTGTTCGGCATAGCAATGATCATCGTTGTTGTGTTTGGAGTCGATTCGTGAAGGTGTTCAGATAAAATTGTTCATGCAATATGTTTATTATCCCAAGCGTCTACGCGAACTTCATATCTTATTTTTTTTGTTTTATTCACCGGGCTTTGTATCCGGATGACATCGCCTATATTCGCTCTGAGGACTTTTCTGAGTTGTGACAAAAGGTCGATATCCTGGATACTGACGGTCTTATTTTTTATTGTATATTCCGTGATAAAAAGTTGCATAGACTAAACGACCAAACGATAAAATTATTTTTGTATCTTGCATCAAGTTTTTTTAGCATTCTACCATGATAATTCAATAGGACTTTAGAAGTTTAGGACTTTAGAAGTTTAGGATTTTAGAGGTTTAGAAACTTATTAGAGGCTTAGGATTTTAGAGGCTTAGAAACTTAGAGGTTTAAATTGTTGTTAATGGTCTAAGATTCTAATTATCTAAGTATCTAATAGTCTAATAGTCTATTTTGTATTTGAATTTTACTAGATTTTCACTACATATACACTACTTTAGTTCAAGCTAATGTTTTTGATGATACAGTACGCAATCGATGCTTTCAAAATATTTTTTGCTCAAGGGTTCCATATGTACCCAATTTTTATCGTAATCATAGTCGGGTGTATTATCCAAGTAGTCAAAGTAATCATCGATTTGATCAGATATAAACGTTTTTATATCGGACATATTTTCGCTTCAGGCGGATTTCCCTCTTTTCATAGTGGATTGGCAAGTAGTGTCACTATGCTTGTTCGGCTGCAATATGGATTTAGCAGCGTGCTTTTTGCGACTGCGTTTGCGTTTAGTGTCTTGTTCGCTTACGACGCAATGAATCTCAGATACGAGACAGGTCAGCACGCGCATTACATCAATGATCTGAGATTGGAGCTTCAAGCTATTTTACAAAAGAAAGAGAAAGGATTACTCAAAGAAAGAATCTGACATACTCCACTTGAGGTTGCCTGATGAATCATTTTCGGCTCGATTTTGACGTATATTTTCTACTATATATATTACATTAAATAGCTCGCTATCGTGAGCGTAATTTACTTCGTGTAATTACAATTTATTACGGACGAAGTCCAAATTACATCTGTTAAGATATATTACGTCCCGAAGGGACAAATTACCAATTACAATCAATTACATCTGCTTAGGCGAATAAATTACATCACGAAGTGATAAAGTTTAGTTATATAGTTTAGTTATATAGTCAATCAATATGATAAAATTTGTAGTTCCCAGACCAGTAAAAAAAATACATAGAACATATACCCCTATCGATTCAGACAAGAAAAAAATCAAAGTCTGATTTCATTTTTTTTCTATAAAAGTAATCCGAATAATATTCATTATATTCGCACTTATTTATTGATGATTTCTCTTGCTCAAAAACTCAATTTTCAATCATCAATATACGATCAAAAGAGTACTTTACGATTCTTGAAATATTGCTTGGTATGATAACCCTTACCTCTACAAACGCATCAACACTCGAATAAAAGGAGAAAATTATTACGTCGTGAATCTCTATAAATCCAGAGTGCTAAATGATATCAAATCCACCTATCCTATGGTCAGTGATATGAATATCGAATATACTTCATCCAATACGGTTTTTGTTACTCTGACTTTTGTCCCGATTGATCTGGTCATTAGAAATGAAAATTTCAGATATGCGCTTATAGGGACTAAATTGCTGACGATTTATTCATGAAACAAAATTTCTGACTGAATAAAAATTCTGGATTTGCCAGCTTATATGAGCGGCACTACTTCACTTTCCGGGATTTTTTACAGACAATCAGCGACAGGATTAGTTCAACAAGTAGAGATGATATATCAGTGATTTACTGGACTTCAGCGTGTGGAATATTTGCCTTGAGGAGAGAGGTCTATTGTGTATTTGGATGGAAAAAAATTTTACATCAGCAATCTAGGAGATATTCCTAATCAGATCAGAAATTATCAATTGCTCAAAAAATACTATAAAGACTATGCTCAGCTGGTAGATATTGATTTATGAAGTTTAGAAAAAGATAAGGTGATTGTAAGGAAATTCTAAAAAATATTAAAATATTGAAACATTGAAAGGTTGAAAAATTCGTCACTAAGTTGCTCAAGTACATAATCTTTTAGTTTTCTAAATCTTTTAATCTTTTAGTACATAGCATGAACGAAGAATTTATGAGAGAAGCTATCAAGCTATCGCTCGAAAATATGCAGAAAAACGCATGATGACCTTTTGGCGCAGTTATTGTCAAAGACGGCAAAATCGTTGGCAGAGGACGAAATCAGGTAACATCAAGCAACGATCCTACCGCTCACGGTGAAGTGGTTGCTATCCGCGATGCATGCAAAAATTTGTGAACATTTGACTTGCATGGCTGTGAAATATATACTTCTTGCGAGCCATGTCCGATGTGTTACGGAGCTATTTCACGAGCAAGGATAGTCAAAATTTATTATGGAAATACGGAAAAAGATGCGGCTGATATAGGATTCGATGATAGCGCGTTTCAAAAAGATATCAAAAAAGATTTTACGCAGAGAGACATTCCTGTAGAGCAATTATTGCATAATGAAGCTTTGGAAGTGTTTAAGGCGTGGAAAAACAAAAAAGATAAAATCGCTTACTAAAAAAACTAAATTAAAAATCAGCAAACCCACCCCGACCCTCCCTTAACAGGGCGGGAGCTAAGGAAAATATATAAAAATATTCTTCCATATAGCCCCCTGTCAAGGGGGAATGGGGGTTTGCTGAAATAAAAAATAAAAAAATTTATCATTTTATCTTTCAGTATGAATAAAACTGATTTCCCCATCTTTAATAACAATCCCTGACTCATTTTCTTGGATAATGCCGCTTCGACGCAAAAACCGCAATACGTCATTGATGGTGTCTCTGAATTTGTCGCTTCATCATACGCAAATATCCACAGATGACTCTATTCGCTTTCTGAAAAATCCGAAGAAGCGTATCATCATTCCAAAGAGCTCGTAGGTGAATTACTCAACTGCAAAGCGAGCGAAATCATCTACAGCTACAATTCCACGTACGCAATCAATTTAATCGCTCAATCACTCGTCATTAGCGATATTCTAAATAAGTGAGATACGGTTCTCTTGGGTATTCGAGAGCATCATGCAAATATTCTTCCACGACAGGTTTTAGCGCAGAGAAAGTGATTCAACATAGAATTTTTCAACATCAACGAAGAATACGAGATCGATCGGAATGATTTTGATCAGAAATATACTGATAATGTTAAAGTAGTCTCTGTGTCTCATGTTTCTAACGTAACAGGAAAAATTTATGACGTCAAAAAAATAAAATCCAAACTTCGTGACGATACTTTTTTTCTTGTAGACGGTTCGCAATCGGTGCCGAATTTTCCAGTCGATGTGCAGGATATATGATGTGACTGCTTAGTTTTCACTGGGCATAAAATGATGGCATATACAGGAATCGGCGTTATTTATCTGAAAAAAGAATGGATCAAAAAACTCGTCCCCATGATCCGCGGATGAGGAACTATCGAAGATGTGAGCATTGAGTGACATACCTTAGCGTGAAATTCAGATAAATTTGAGTCCGGCACGCCAAATATTGTCGGAGCTGTTTCGCTTTTGAAAGCGCTTGAATATATCAAATCTATCGGTGGCATGAAAGCCGTTTGGACACATGAGCAAAAATTAGTCAAACTATGCTTAGATGGATTCGCAAAATATAAAGACAAAGTAGAGATTCTCTGACCAACAACGACAGATAGGGTGGCGGTATTCTCTTTCGTACTTGCCAACAATACCAATTTCAACAATATCGGCGAAAAATTTGCTGACCAAAATATAGCAGTTCGTTGCGGTGGTCACTGCGCTTATCCGCTTCACAAGTACTTCAAAAAAGCAGGTACGTGTAGGATAAGTTGTTATGTGTACAATGATGAAGAGGATATAGCGAAATTCTTCGAGACTCTCGCCGAAATAATCTAGCTAAATATACTTTAAACAATACGTCAACTGATACTCCCTTTCAAGGGGGGTATTTTTTGTAAAAAAACCGTTTCTGGAGTATAATTTAGTCATATATTTACCTCTCATTATTCAAACGGATGACTCAGGATGATAAAGATATAGAACAAGCATCGACCAATATAGGGATCGAAAAGATCAAAATCAATGTGGATGAAATCAAAAAATCTGTGAATGAATTGAAAAATCAGATTGAAACTTTTGATAAAGATAAAAATAATCTTGCCAAAGAAATCTTAGAACAGAAACAAAAAGAGATTGAAGAAAAAAAGATAGAGATTGAGAAAAAGAAAACAGAGACATTGGAACTCATCAAGAAAACAAAAGAATTAGAAGAGCTCAAATCAGATATCAATTCGCAAAAAGAACTCGCTGATCTAGAAAAGGAACTTCAGGGGATCGAAACAACCAAAAAGTGATTTCGAGAAAAGATAAAGGAGTGATCCGGTAAAACGCGAGAACGAATCAAAGAACATAAAAAGCCGATTTTGATTGCTACAGGAATCTGAGCAGGAATTCTTTTGCTGATGAGATTATTCAGAAAAAAAAAGAAGAATAACGAAGAAGACGGAGAGAAAAAAGATAAAAAAGAGAAGAAGTCTCGATGGAAAAAAGCTTTGATTTGGGCTGGAATTTGAACTTGAGGAGCATTGATATGGAAAAATCGAGATAAAATAAAAGGTCGGATTGGTGATCTGTTTGGTGGAAAACCTAAAGAATGAGATGGTAGGACTGCTGATATAGAAAGCTCTTGAAAAGAATTCAAAGAAAAATTAACAAGTTGAGAAAAACTTGTATACAATAATTTTGCAGATAAGGTCAATGAATTTTATATGTCATGAGCAGGAGAATTTCCTGATGAATTACAAAAAGATAAACTTGGATCAGCGACTTTTGAAATACATGAAAAGGAGAAGATATCATGAATGGTGCCATTTATGCTGAACAACAGATATACAAAAGATGGTTGAATAGATAAGCTGCTCAGTGAATCTGCTTTTTATAAGGAAGCCTGAATGGCTACTGATGAAAATGGTATATTTCAAAAGATGAAAACATGGACAGCTGATCAGTTATGAAGTTTTTTGGCTCCGATAGCATGAAGCATT
>Ga0172379_10008481_pt1 | contig 12918 bp, 8 predicted proteins | sample GrowelOW334metaG_FD_119756 | JGI IMG/M metagenome (GOLD analysis project Ga0172379, IMG submission 119756) | Groundwater microbial communities from an aquifer near a municipal landfill in Southern Ontario, Canada - Groundwater well OW334 metaG | ecosystem: Environmental > Aquatic > Deep... | reverse complement strand
GTGGCGAAAAAAGACGGGATGCCCGCCATCGCCGTTACCGATCACGGCAATATGTACGGGGCCATTGAACTGTACAAGAAATGCAAGGCGGCGGGAATCAAACCGATTATCGGAGTGGAGGCGTACATCGCCAACCGCACGCGCTTTGACAAAGAGCCCGGAGTAGACAACAAGCGCTACCATCTGACTCTTCTCGCAAAAAATTACGCCGGATACAAAAATCTCATCAGGATGGTAACACTCGCGAATCTTGAAGGATATTACTACAAACCGCGCATGGACAAAGATCTGCTCCGCGAACACAGCGAGGGCGTTATTTGTCTTTCGGGATGTTTCGGCGGAGAACTCGCCCGCGCGCTTCGCAACAAGGACAGAGAAAAAGCGCTTGCCGTGATCCGAGAACATCAGGAAATTTTCGGCAAAGAAAATTATTTTTTGGAAATACAAAGACATTCCGGCATTGAAGGACACGACGAATGGGAAAAGTCCGTTGTCGCGCTCGGTCGCGAGCTCGGCATTATGGTGGTCGCCTCGCAAGACTCCCACTATACCAACAAAGACGATAAAAAAGCGCACGAAACATTGCTTGCGGTCGGCACGGTGAACAGCGGCAAAGGCGACAGCGGGCTTTCTTTCGGTGCGGACGATTATTCTTTTATTACCACGGCGGAAGCGTACGAAATTTATAAAGAATATCCGGAGGTGGTCGGAAACACTTCCGTCATCGCCGACCTGTGCGACATTGAGATAGAACTCGGCAAATGGGTTTTTCCCAATCTCCCGATTCCCGAAGGCACGACCTACGACAGCGAACTTAAGCGCATCGCCTACGAAGGAATTCCTCTGCGCGGACTGACTGAAACGAAAGAAGTGATTGAACGGCTTGAATATGAACTTTCCGTTATTTGCAAAAAAGGATACTCTCCGTACTTTCTCGTTGTCGCCGATCTTCTCCGGTTCGCGAAAGAAAACGGTATTTTAACGAACGTCAGGGGTTCGGGCGCCGGTTCTCTCTGCTCATACCTAATCGGAATCACGCTCATTGATCCGCTTGAGTATAAACTTCCCTTTGAACGTTTCTTAAATCCCGAAAGACCCTCCGCGCCGGATATTGATATGGACTACGCCGATAATCGCCGCGACGAAGTGATTGAATATGCAAAAAGAAAATACGGCAACGACCACGTGGCGCAGATCGGCACGTTCGGTTCCATGATGGCGAGGGGCGCGGTGAAAGACACAGCGCGCGCGCTCGGCTATCCCTACACGCTCGGCGATCGCATTTCAAAAATAATTCCTATGGGTTCTCAAGGTTTTCCGATGACCATTGATCATGCGATGGAAATTGAACCGGAACTCAAAGAAATGTATGAAAAAGAATCCGACGTAAAAACAATCATTGATATCGCGAAAAAACTGGAAGGTTGCGTTCGCCACATTTCCGTACATGCGGCGGGCGTTGTCATTTCTCCGACGGCGCTCACCGATTTCACCCCCGTACAGATGGATCCGAAAGGAGGAAAACAAATCACGCAATACGAAATGCACGCGGTGGAAGACGTCGGTCTTCTCAAGTACGACTTTCTCGGCATCCGAAATCTTTCCATTCTCGCCGATTCGGTGCGCCTGGTAAAAATATACCACGGCATAGACATAGATATTCAAAAAATTCCGCGCAACGACAAAAAAACTTTCCAAATGCTCGCCAAAGGAGAAACCATCGGACTTTTCCAACTGAACGGTTCCGGCATGACGAAATATCTTATGGATCTGCGCCCGACATCCATTCACGATATCAACGCCATGGTCGCTCTGTACCGTCCGGGGCCGATGGAGTCCATTCCCGAATATATCAAACGCAAACGAAATCCCGCGCTCGTGCAATATCTTGATCCGCGGATGAAAGATATTTTGGATCAATCGTACGGAGTCATCACCTACCAGGACGACGTTATGATGATCGCCATCAAACTCGCGGGGTATTCATGGCTTGAAGCGGATAAGCTTCGCAAAGCCATGGGTAAAAAGATTCCGGCGGAAATGGAAATACAGAAAAAGAAACTTTTAGAAGGATTCTTAAAGAACGGCTTATCGCAGGAAAAAACAAAAGAACTCTGGTCTCTCATTGAACCGTTCGCCGCGTACGGATTCAACAAAGCGCACGCCGCGAGTTACGGATTGGTCGCCTATCAAACGGCGTACATGAAAGCGAACTACCCCGCCGAATACATGGCGGCCGTGCTTACCGCGGAGTCCGGCGATACGGAAATGATTTTTGAGATCATCACCGAATGCAAGCGCATGAACATTCCGGTGCTTCCGCCCGACGTGAACGAAAGCATGGGAGATTTTGCCGTTATAAAAGGAGAAAAACCGTCCGATGACAAAATTCGTTTCGGACTGCACACTATCAAAAATCTCGGCGTGGAGATCGGCGACGCGGTCATTGCCGAGCGGGAAAAGAACGGCCGGTACAAAAGTTTTTCCGATTTTCTGGAACGTGTCCGGCACAAAAATCTGAATAAGAAATCGCTGGAAGCGCTCGTGAAATGCGGAGCGATGGACGAACTCGGCGAACGCGGTCAGATCATTTTTAATATGGAAGACGCACTCGCCTACAACAAAGGACTCGGCAAAGAAAACTCCGCGCAGGCTTCCCTTTTCGGTCTTATGTCAACGCCGGCATCGCTTCCCTCCCTTAAACTCAAAGAATGCGAACCGGCAAAACCGTTTGAAAAACTCGCGTGGGAAAAAGAACTGCTCGGGTTGTACATTTCCGGACATCCGCTTGATAAATACCGTGAAAAATTGGAAGCGCGTCCGTTCAATAATAAAACGCTGAAAGAAAACGGAAAAGACAACATGCCCGTGACGGTTGTCGGCATAGTGGAAGAACTGCGGGAAGTGATAACCAAGAAAAACGAAAAAATGGCGTTCATTAAAATCGCCGATCTGAACGACACGATTGAAGTCGTCGTCTTTCCGCGTACCTTTGAAACCCACAAAGAATTTCTCGCGCCGGAAAAACTGCTCGCCATCAAAGGCAAATTCTCAAAAAGAAACGGCGAACCGAGCGTGATTGCCGATGCGATAAAACTATTAGACTAGAAACCGAGCGAAACCAAGGGCAGCCCTTAAGGAGCGAGCTTTGCGAGCGGGGAAAGGACTGCCCTTGGTGTAGCGATTCCGAGCAATTATGGTAGGAAAAAACTTGACTAAAATTATAAAGTGTGATAACCTGGAACAGGTTTTGTAACTCAACATAAAAATGAGGTGTTAAAATGGAACATACGGAATATTTGAAAAAAGTAACGGCGGCAAAAAAACATGAAAAAGAGTGTGAAAGAATCGGTGCTACAAGGTATTATTGGATGACATTCTTAGGATTCCTTGGGTCATTGATAATCTCAACGATATCATTGGGTCCTCTGTATTCGTATTTTTCCTTCGCAATAGGTATTCTTGGCGGGTTGCTTTATCTTTATAAATCGGAAAAAAACAAAAAAGAGTTTCCGAAAAAATTTCCGGAAGAAAGCCGGCTCATCGCCGAATACGAAGAATTGCTGAAATAAAGCAAAACAAACGGAAGAAGCGGCAAGGTTCAACCTCGCCGCTTTATTTTTTTTACCGATTAGTCGGTATCGTCGTATTGGCAACGATATTTAACGTTTGGCGTTCTTTTTGCCAAAAATTTGTTAACGAAACGGCAAAACCATAGTAGAAACTTCTTTTTCATTTTTGATTTCCTCTGCAAATCCGTTTATTCCCAATTTAGATTATGGCATAAAGCATAATAAAAAACAAATTGCCAAAAATTCTTTTCTTGTGTAACCTATGAGTTATCGTTAAGTTATATTTCATATGAAAAACACAAAACCAACCATCGGCTTTATCGGCCAAGGATGGATCGGCAAAAATTATGCCGACAACTTTGAAGAACGCGGGTACAAAGTCGTGCGATATTCGCGCGAAGAACCGTATATCAAAAACAAGGAAAAGATTGCAAAATGCGATATCGTATTTATCGCCGTGCCCACCCCGACCACGCCGCAAGGTTTCAGCGATGCGATACTCCGCAAGGTTCTCCCGCTCGTCGGCAAAGGAAAGATTGCCGTGATAAAATCAACCCTGCTTCCGGGAACGACCGCCCGCCTTCAAAAGAAAAATCCGAACATCATCGTGCTTCATTCGCCGGAATTTTTAATGGAAGCGAACGCGAAACATAACACGGATCATCCGGATAGAAACATTGTCGGCATTCCGCTTAACACCGACAAATACAAAAAAAGCGCGAGACGCGCCATTGATGTCATGCCAAAGGCTCCGTACGAACTCGTTTGTTCCGGCGAAGAAGCGGAGCTCGTCAAATACGGCGGCAACTGCCTGTTGTATGTAAAAGTGGTATTTGCCAATATCTTCCACGATCTCTCACAAAAATTTCCCGGAGTGAAATATGAAACCGTGCGCGATGCGATGAGCGCGGATCCCCGTATCGGGAACTCTCATCTTGATCCCATTCATAAAAGCGGACGGGGCGCGGGCGGACATTGTTTTATAAAAGATTTCGCGGCATTCTCCTCTCTCTATGAAAAAATAGCCAAAGACCCGCACGGAACCGAGGCGCTTCGGGCTTTTGAAAAAAAGAACCGGCATCTTTTACAATCAAGCGGGAAAGATCTTGACCTTCTCCGCGGGGTCTACGGAGAAGCGTAACCGAAATTTTTATCAAATACCGCGCAAAAAATCGCCGCAAAATACGTGGCGATGTTTTATTCTGCGGGACAGAAATCGGAGAAATTGATATAATGAATTAAACCAACCGTTAATTTAATTTAATCGTTATTATTATGATCAAAGATTTTCACAAACAGCCGATTTCAAATGTTTTGGAGACGCTTCAAACAAGCGATCGGGGTTTAAACGCCGCGGAAGCAAAAAGAAGGCTGGAAGAATACGGGCTGAATAAACTCCCGGAAGCGGAGGCTGATTCTCTCGCCATTATCTTTTTCCGACAATTTCAAAGCCCTCTCATTTACATCCTTCTTGCCGCAAGCGGAATCGTTTTGGCGGAAGGCGAAACCGTTGACGGTTTGATAATTTTGTTCGTGCTCCTTTTCAACGCTATCGTCGGAACGATTCAAGAAGGAAAAGCCCAAAACACCCTGTTGGCGCTCAAGAATTTCGTGGAAACAAAAGCCACCGTACTGCGCGACGGAACGGAGGTTATCATTTCCGACACGGAAATTGTTTCCGGAGATATCCTCATTCTCCAAGAAGGAGAAAAGATACCGGCGGACGCGCGCGTTATCGTGTCCCAAAACTTAACGGTTGACGAAGCGGCGCTCACCGGCGAATCGCAACCGGTCCATAAAATTTCGGATGCTCCCCCCTCCCCTCCAATCGGCGAAGAAAAGAAAAATATCATATTCAAAGGAACCAATATCGTCGCTGGAAACGGCATGGCTGTCGTCTTCGCTACGGGTCTTGATACGGCAATCGGCAAAATAGCGAAAGAAATCAGCGAAGTGACGTCCGATATTCCTCTTAAAGAGGATATTCGCAATCTTTCGCGCCTTATTGTCATCGCCGTCGCCACGATTGTCGCCTTTCTTTTTATCGTCGGCGTTTTATCGGGAACGCCCGCCGTGGAAATGTTTTCCACCGTCGTGTCGCTTTCCGTTTCAATTATTCCCGAAGGACTCCCGATCGTTCTTACTTTGGTTCTCGCAAGCGGAGTGTGGCGCATGTCAAAAAGGGGCGTACTGGTAAAAAGACTTCAAGCGGTTGAAACGCTGGGACAGGCGAAGATCATCGCGGTTGACAAGACCGGAACCATTACCAAAAACGAAATGGTTATCCAAAAGATATATGTTGACGGAAAAATATTTGACGTGGGAGGCATCGGCTATGATTCCAAAGGAGAAATATCTTTGGATAAAGAGGATGTGGATGCCGCCAATCATCCGGAACTTTTATTTATCGGTAAAATCGCCGCTCTTTGTTCCAACGCCCGCGTAATGTACTCCGAAGAAAAGCAAGAATGGCGGGTAAGCGGCGACCCGACGGAGGCCGCAATCCTCGTGGTGTCTCAGAAGCTCGGCTTTCATAAAGAAGATCTTGTCCGCGAATCGCCCTTTCTTTCCGAAATTCCGTTCAGTTATAAAAATAAATATCGCGCCGTTCTTAACAACATGAGCGGGGGGCACCTCCTCTCCGCTATCGGAGCGCCGGAGGAAATACTCAAGTTTTCAAAAAAAATATGGCTGGACGGAAAAGAACATCCCCTGACGGAAAAAGATCGGGAAGAATTGGAATCAAGATTGCTTGCCATGTCTGAAGAAGGCCTGCGCGTAGTCGCCGTGTCCGAACGTCTCACCTCTCACGATGCAATTGACTCGGAAAACGTGCATGATATGATTTTTGTCGGATTTCTGGGAATGAAGGACGCTTTGCGTCCGGAAGTGGCGAACTCCGCAAAAAAGGCGGTGATTGCCGGCATGCGCGTCGTTATGATCACGGGAGATTACGAGATCACGGCGAAAGCGATCGCGCGAGAGGCGGGTATTTATCACGAGGGCGATACCGTTCTCACCGGACGGGAAATAGACGCGCTTACGGAAAAAGGGCTTTCGGAAAAATTGCCGAAAACTTCCGTTTTTGCGCGGGTAACTCCGGAGCACAAACTTCGCATAATCAAAGCATATAAAGCGCGCGGAGAAATCATCGCCATGACCGGCGACGGCGTAAATGACGCGCCCTCGCTTGTCGCCGCGGATTTGGGCATTGCCATGGGAAAAATAGGAACCGAAGTCGCCAAAGAAGCTTCCGATCTTGTGATACTTGATGACAATTTTGAAAGCATCGTGTATGCGGTGGAAGAAGGCCGTGGAATATACAAAACCATTAAAAAAGTTATTTTGTATCTTTTTTCAACAAATGCGGGGGAAGTATTCACCATTGCCGGCGCTCTGTTTATCGGCTTCCCTCTTCCCATTCTTCCGGCGCAAATTCTCTGGCTCAATTTCGTAACCGACGGATTTCTTGATGTCGCGCTCGCCATGGATCCGAAAGAAAAAGGGCTTCTTTCCGGCGCATTCAAACGTCCCAAAAAATATTTGATTGATAAACTGATGGCTTATCGCATGATTCTTATGGCAACCCCGATGGCCTTGGGCACGCTCTATTTGTTCGCTCAACATTATGAAACCGATATTATGAAAGCTTGGACGATGTCGCTCGTAACTCTCGCCGTATTCCAGTGGTTCAATGCGTGGAATTGCCGGTCGGATAACAAGTCCATCTTCACAACCAATCCCTTTTCAAACAAATTTCTTGTCGGCGCCACGATGATTGTCGTTTCCCTTCAGCTTTTTGCCGTATACAATCCGATAATGCAAAAAATACTTCACACCGTAGCACTTAACTCATCGGAATGGATTGAGATTTGCATCATCGCTTCGTCCATCGTCATCGTGGAAGAAATAAGAAAGTTTTTTCACCGAAGAAAACATCACGCGGCGGGAGAACTCTTTTGCAATTGAAACGAAACAAAAAAACGAGCCGTTTGCCGGCTCGTTTTTCAATGCGATTGTTGCGGTAATTATACCACCGTTAACGAACTTCTCCTTATTCGTCATCCCGTGCCGCGATACGGGATCCACGTGTTTTTAACGGACGTGGATACCGGATCAAGTCCGGTATGACGACGAAGGGTAACTTTAGTGAGGGGTGGTTAATTGCAAATGGTATTACATATTTCCGAGTTTCGCCTCAATGGCGGAAATCTGCGCACTCAGTTTTTCCATTATCATTTTGATTTCCGCGATTTGTTTCCGAAGTTCCGCTATCGCCGCAGGGTCGGTTCCGGAACCTCCTTTGACGGCAAAGACCTTGTCGCTCGTATCGCTCGCGTAATACGAAGCGAAATTTGAAACGGCGCATCGCGGCGGCATGACAGAAGAAGTAGCTCCCATTCCTTGCTTGGTTTCAACATCGCTCCGATACAAGCACGGAACGTTTTTTCCGACGCTTATTCTCACGCGATAATCCGATGCTTCGGGGATATCCTTCGGAATGCTCCACGAATATTTCGTTTGATATAAATTGGCCGAACCGATATGCCGCAAATATGAAGGCTCTGTGTCGCGAATAAGATCAATTGACGCGTATGGGAAAAACGGCGGAGGAACAATGGTTGGTTTTATCGGACTGATTTCCGCCGTGCCGGAAGAGCTTCCGGAAGAAACCGATCCCGTTCCATTCATCATGATGCGCGGTTCACCCGGCATCGGCATCGGATACGCCGTTATCGGACTGATTGTGCTTTTCCAGAGTATCTGCGCGGTATCTCCCGCGGACCATATTTCTCCGCCGTTTGGCATAAGAATGGTGATTTCCGTACGCGTTGCGGAAGGATCGGGATAAATAACCGCCTGTGTCGCCTCATCCACGATACCCGTCTCCGGAAGATCGTATTTGTTCTGGAGTTTTTTTACCGCCGCCTCCGTCGCCGGACCGTAATAACCGGTAACAAGTCCCGCCGGATATATGACCGGATCCGTTTTTAAAATCGTCTGCAAAGTGGAAACGTCGGAAGCGGTCATTCCCCTCTTCAACGTTGCGCTGAAAATATGAGTTTCCGTTTCCAACGGTTTTGCCGTTGCGATTGCCGTTGTCGTCGGCGCGATTTTTGTCAACGTCGGCTGTATGGTCGTCGTCATCGCCATAACACACCAAGGCAAGGCAAAAGAAGAAGCGACCGCAAGAATAATATATTTTTTCATAAACTTATTTCTTTTTAATGAATAAATGACCCTTCTCATATTATACGTTTGAATTTCCAATAAGACAAAGGAATACGACCGATGAAGATGCGCAACACAGCTTTGCAAAAATTTGACTTCTTGCAATGCTTTCAGTATTGTTAGCCTAATCAAGTATTGTTCTTTTCCATTTACGGGAGAAACACGGTGGGAGAATACTATTCGTTTCTTGACCTCATCTCAACAAATTATAAAACAATTTTAGGAAGTGTCGGCGCACTGTGCGGCCTCGCGGGATATATTTGCTATTATGTGAATATTTTCCGACGCGGAGGAAACAAACCCTGCCTTTTTACATGGGTTCCTCTGGCTCTCATTATCGGTTTCGGATTCTACGCTCAAATCAAAACCGGCGCCATGTGGGGAGCCGTGGTAACGGGAGTTACCGGAATCAACTGCATTATTATCGCCGTCATTTCCATCTTTTGCAAAAAATCAAAACCGGAATGGAGCGATTGGGTCTGTTTCATCGGCGCGATTGTCGCCATAGTGTGGTGGAGAATTTCAAACGGTTTGATTATGCCAGTCATTATCGTTTCCTTCGCCGACGCCATCGCTTTCTTCCCGACATGGAAACGCGGATATCAAGATCCTTTCGGAGAAACCGCATGGATGTGGTTCTTGAACTGCATAAAGTTCGTTTTCGGAATAATGGCGCTTGGAACCTATGGTGTAACAACTCTCCTCTTTCCTCTGACGGTTGCCGGCGTAAACGGAATTTTTGTCATTATAATTCTCTCGCGAAGAAAATATCTCATAGCTTTGCAAGGGGAGTCCTTGTAAAAAATAGCCCCGGCATAAATGTCGGGGCTTTATTTAAAATCATTTTTTATTTTTTTCTTCTCCCGTTTCTTTTGGATAGTATTCATCAAGCGCGTCCATAAGTTCGGCGCAATACGTCATCGCGGGACCCCCGCCCATAACCATCGCCACTTCGTAGACGCAGAGTATTTCTTCGTGCGTTACCCCGAGCTTTTTGCATGCCTGCACGTGTAAAATAATACAGTTCTGGCATCGTACGGAAAGCGCAATACCGAGCGCAATCAATTCTTTTGTTTTGACCGAAAGCGCGCCGTCCGCCATCGCTTTATCATGAAATGCGCTCCACGCCTTCATGGTTTCCGGCAATTCCGTGCGAACGCCGCGAAAGCCTTTTTTAAATTGTTCAAACTTCTCTTTTGCCGCCATTTTCTCTTCTCCAGTCTTCGGAACATGACCATTCGTAATCTAGCACAAAAGACCGAAACTTGGCAATAACGGCAAAAAAAACCCCGCCTTTCGCGGAGAATCTTTTTGTTGAATTTTAGACGGTTTCAGCTTTTACTTCCGTGAAGTTCTGGCGATGCCCTCGTTTTTTGAAGTAACGGCTTTTTTGCTTGTATTTGATCGTGGTAACCTTTTTTGCTCTGCCGTTGCCGACAAAACCGCACTCAACCGTTGCGCCTTCAATATAGGGCGTTCCGATTTCAATTTTTCCGTCTTCCGAAGTCAGAAGAACTTTGTCAAAAATGACTTTTTCTCCTTCCTTTGCGTCGGCAAGCTTTTCAACACGAAACGCTTGTCCCGGCTCTATACGGTATTGCTTTCCCCCTGTTTCTATAATAGCGAATTTCATAGTTTCTCTATCTTACATGAAATGCCCGAAAAATGCAACCTTTTCCCGCCTCCCGTCACCGACATAAATAAATGGCTTAAAATAAGCCCAAACGGCGCCAAGGTCAGACCTTGTCGGGTTGCCTGTGGAAAACCGCTACTTTGCCAGCTTAAACCATGTTTTCTTTCCCGCTTTTACGATGTCGCCGTCTTTCACCTTTATTTTTTCATGAATATCGGCGATTTTTTCCTCGTTGATGCTTATTGCTCCTTGATCAAAAAGCCGGCGGATATCCGAATTACTCCTTCTCTCTTCCGCAAAACAGATTTGCAAGAGTTCCAACGCTTCATATTCCGATTTCTCCGTCTTCACCTCCGGCAGATTCTCCGGTATCCCGCCTTTTTGGAAAGTATTCACGAATTCTTCTTCGGCGCGTTCCGCTTTTGCTTCGCCGTGATAAATGGAAACGATTTCTTTCGCCAAGCGCATCTTCGCATCGCGCGGATTTCCTCCTTTTTCCATCTTCGCAAGAATTTCCTTAACCGTCTCCATGGGCGTGTAGGTGCAGAGTTCAAAATAATTTTTGAGCGCCGAATCGGGGACGGACATGATCTTGCCGTACATGTCGGACGGTTCGTCGGTAATGGCGACATAATTTCCCAAACTCTTGCTCATTTTTTCTTTGCCGTCGGTACCGACGAGCAATTCAAAAGAAAGTACGGATTGCTCTTTCGCATGGTTCACTTTCATGACATCGCGCCCCATAAGCATATTGAATGTCTGGTCGGTTCCCCCCGCTTCAAGATCGCAACTGCCGTAAATCCGCGAAATAATGTACGAATCAATCCCCTGAATAATGGGGTAGAGCATTTCGTGCATGTACAGTTCTTCCCCATTCTTAATTCTTTCCTGAAACATGTCGCGCTGAATGAGACGGCCGTGCGTGATATGCTTGAGCGTCCACAACAGTCCGCGGAAGGTAATGCTTTCTATTCCTTCTTTATTCAAATGGGTTCTCTGCATTCTCGTTTGGTCAAAAATGGCGGCTTTGGACAAAAAAGAATTCGGCGGAAACGTAATGGATTTTCCTTCCTGTGTAACGGTAACGGGATTCGGAGAAAAAATATCGGCAACGCCGTAGAACCAATCGGAATTGCGCATCCACGAAAAAATATTTTTGTCGTCCGTCCGAAGTATCTTTCCCACCTGATCAAGATACGTCTTCATGTTGGCTTCTATTTCTTTCTGCTCCACTTCGGGACGAACCTTGCTTTTGCCGGTCGGGTCGCCGATCTGGGCCGTGTAATCTCCGATGAGAAAAATGATCTTGCATCCGAGATCTTGAAGTCCGCGTAATTTACGCAAAACAACCGCGTGCCCCAAATGAATGTCGGGACGCGTCGGATCAACGCCGAATTTTATGACAATATCTTTCGCATATTCGCCCTTCGCTTTCGCAAGCAATTTTTTCCGAAATGCATCGTCAGGGTCAACGAATTTCCCCACCCCGCGGGTAAGAATATCATCAATTTTTTTCTCTATTTCTTTGGTTTCCATAATTACCAATTTAGCATAAAATAGAAAAATAAGAAAATAGAAAAATTATAATTACCGTGATAATCTTTCTATTTTCTTATTTTTCTATTTTTTTATTCGTTTTTTTATTCCTCGCTCATCAATTCCACAAAGAATGTCGCCCCTTTTCCTTCTCCTTCCGACTCCACCCAAATGCGCCCGTGGTGCGCCTTTATCATTTCTTGCGCTATGTACAAACCGATTCCCGATCCTTCCGTATATATTTTCCGAACATCCTTCGCGCGGCTGAATTTTTGAAAAAGGTTGCTAATCGTTTCCTGAGACAAGCCGATGCCCGCATCGCGCACCGAGATGCGCGTTTTTTGCGTGCCGAAATCCTTGGTAAGAGAAATGTGTATTTCCGAATCTTCTCGGCTGTATTTTATCGCGTTATCAATAAGGTTTGAAAACACTTGGCGTATTTTGTTGGTGTCCGCCGTCACGTTATAGGTATCGTAGCCGTCATCAACAAAATGAAACTCTATCTTTTTTGTTCTCGCCTGAGGAGTAAACTCTTCAATAAGCCCCCTGAGAATCCCCTGCATTTCCACCGTGGTAAACACGTAAGACATTTTCCCCTGCTCTATGTGGCTGATATTCAAAAAATCTTCCACGGTTCCAACAAGCCGCCTGCTGGATTCATATATTCTGTCAACGATCACGATTGATTTTTTCGTAAGTTTTCCATACGATCCCTCAAGCAACATGGAAGAATATCCCGTTATGGCGGTCAGCGGCGTTCGTAACTGATGGGAAGCGATGGAAACAAAATCCGATTTTTGCTTATCAAGTTCGCGGAGGTGGTCGTTGGCAAGTTCAAGATCCTTGGCGATTTTTTCAATTTTTTCCCGCTGTGCGACTTCTTTAATAACGCTTTTGATAAGAAATATGCCGACGATAGTGGTAAGAATGAGTAACACAGAACCC
>Ga0172379_10008480_pt1 | contig 12920 bp, 11 predicted proteins | sample GrowelOW334metaG_FD_119756 | JGI IMG/M metagenome (GOLD analysis project Ga0172379, IMG submission 119756) | Groundwater microbial communities from an aquifer near a municipal landfill in Southern Ontario, Canada - Groundwater well OW334 metaG | ecosystem: Environmental > Aquatic > Deep... | reverse complement strand
GATCCTCTTTGCAAGCATATTGGACAAAATCAACTTTTGAGAAGCGGTACTAGCATTGGCGGAAATTATTTTGAAGGGCAATCGGCAGGTAGTAGAAAAGATTTAGCAAATTATTTTAGAATAGCCTTAAAATCAAGTAATGAGTCAAAGTATTGGTTAATTTTGCTAAGAGACGCTGGTAAATGCGATAGAGACGAAGCTAATTATTTATTAAAAGAAGTCTCAGAAATTGCTTGTGTTTTAGCGACAAGCATAAAAACTTTAAGTAATGATTAAGAATATTATTCGTTTTTGATTATTTATTATTCATTTTATTCATGTTTATCGGTGAATACAATCATAATCTAGACGAAAAAGGGCGGTTGGCGGTACCGGCTAAGTTTCGGGCGCTTTTGAAGGGTGGGGCAGTGGTGACTAGAGGATTGGATAATTGCCTTTTTCTGTATCCGAAGAAACAATGGGAGGTTTTAGCTGGAAAATTAGCCAATTTACCGATTAGTCAAGCCAAGGCTAGGGCTTTTTCCCGTTTAATGTTGGCTGGCGCGATGGATGTGGAGTTTGACAATCAGGGTCGTATTACTTTGCCAGAATATCTCAGAAAATTTGCTAGTTTAAACAAAAAAGCGATAATCGCCGGTTTGTACGATCGTTTGGAAATCTGGGATTCTGAAGCTTGGGCAGAATATAAAGCCAGCACTGAAAAGGACAGTAACGATATCGCGGAGACGATGGGGGAGCTCGGGGTTTAGCGAATTAAGAATTACGAATTACGAATTACGAACTTATTAGAAAGTTAGAATTGTAAATTGGGAGTAAATTGTTTCATGGTTAAATTGCTACATTGATAAATTGTTTTAATGCTTTTATGTTTTAATGTTTTTAGGAGTATGGAATATATACATGTACCGGTGATGTTAAAAGAGATAATTGAATATTTACAGCCAAGAGAAGGACAAGTTTTTTTTGATGGAACACTGGGCGGTGGCGGTTATACCACAGAAATTGCAAAATTAGTTGGAGAGAGAGGAAAAGTGTTGGCTACGGATTTGGATCAATTGGCAATTAAGAATTTTGAATCAAGAATTAAGAATGAGAAAATAAATAATGTCATTTTAAAAAATGAAAATTTTAAAAACATTACACAAATCAGCGAAGAAGTTTTCGGCAGGGATATTCGTTACGACGGCATCGTACTTGATCTTGGGTTATCATCAGCTCAGCTCCAAGATAGAGATAGAGGATTTTCTTTCCGTTTTGATGCGCCGGTGATGATGGAATTCGGCGGTCACACCTCTCCCCCCGCCCCTCTCCTAGCCAGGAGAGGGGGAGCGAAGACTGAAGATATTTTGAATAAGTGGAAAGAGAATGAATTGGAAAAAATTATTAGAGAATATGGGGAGGAGAAATTTTCAAGAAAGATTGCTCAAGCAATAGTTTTGGCTAGAAAAAATAAAAAGATTGAACGAACCGGAGAATTGGTGGAAATAATCGCTAGCGCTGTTCCGGCGGTTTACAAAAATAATCAAAAAATTCATTTTGCGACGCGCACTTTTCAGGCTTTGCGAATCGCGACTAATGATGAGCTGGGGAGTTTGGCAGAATTTTTGCTACAAGCCTTGGAACTCTTAAAACCAGGTGGTCGGTTGGCAATTGTCAGTTTTCATAGCCTGGAAGATAGAATTGTGAAAAATTTTTTCCGAACCGAAAGCAAAGATTGTCTTTGTCCACCACGCGTTCCGCTTTGTCAATGTAATCATCAAGCCGGATTAAAAATAATTACCAAAAAAGCGTTAGAAGCAAGCGCTGAAGAAATAAAAAACAACCCTCGTTCCCGTAGCGCCAAGCTGAGAGTCGCGGAGAGGATTTAACACAAATTTACGCAAATTAAGACAAATTAACACAATTTACAATTTACAATTAATTATAATTCGCATGTGCCCTATTTGTAGAAGGGCTCGCGAAGCGATAACATATGACCAAGGAGGAACTTTTTAGCCAAGACTTAGAAGAGGGTAATACCCCGTCCGGGGATTCGCTCTATAAAATTATTTTGTTGTCTGCTAGAAAGCGGATCAATGCGCAACTTGTGAATCGTGCTTTGTTGGCGGTTGTCGTGGTAATGGGAGTCTATTATTTTACCGGTGTTAATGATTTGGCGGTCAAAGGTTTTACTATGCAAGAGCTGAGTCGGGAATTGAATTCTTTGACCGAAGAAAACAAAGATCTGACTAATACTTCTTTGGCTTTGAAATCATTTGACAATGTTAATGACAGAATAAAAAATTTGGGCATGGTCGCGGTTGGTTCTAATGTTGATTATGTTTCTGCCGGTGCAAGTTTAGTGGCTAAGAGATAAACACAAATTTACACTAATTAGAGCAAATTAACACAAATTAAGTTAGCACAAATTTACGCTGATTTAAGGGAATTAACACAAATTAAATTAGGTACAACACTGATTTTAGGCTAATTAACACAGATTTTTGTGTATGAAAATTTGGCAGAATAAAAAAGTGGAAAAAAGACGGAATGCTCCGGTAAAAGATAATCGCATTAAATTGATAATGGCGATTGTTTTTTTGTTTGGGCTGGCTTTGGTTTATCGCTTGGTTGTTTTGCAGGTTTGGGATTATGATTATTACGCCAATCGCGCTTTCAATCAACATCAAATATCCAGCGAATTAGTGCCGGAAAGAGGGACGATTTATTTATCTGATTATTCTCGCAATAGCAAATCTCCCGAGCTATATCCTTTTGCCGTGAATAAAGATTTTGCCGATGTTTACGCGGTGCCTAAAGAAATTCTTGATCCAGCCAGCACGGCGGAAAATTTTTATTTGGTTTTCAAAAAAGATTTTATTGTCAATGATGTAAAATTTAAATTTGATCAAGCTTTGATTGCCGAACAATTGAATGCGGAAAAAGAAGCACGCAATTTGCCGGAAGCGGAGCAAGCGGTCAAGCTGGAAGAGATCAAACAAAAATACGCGACAATCAAAAATGATCCGGCTTACGCGACGTGGCGAATGGCGGAAGAAGAAAAGGAAATAGAAGCGCGTCATCTGGAGGAGGTCAAAAAATATCAAGATCGCCTGAGCAAGGCTGATGATGTTTATGAGCCGATGGAGAAAAAGGTTGACGACGAAGCCTTGAAAAAATTATACGCTTTACTCGCCGGTGTTGATGGAAGATCAATTGATCCGGCAAATTTAGTTTTGAAAAATGGAAAAATAATTTTGAAACAAAATGATAATTTAAAAACTTTAGCCGGCGATGAAGAAATAAAAATTCCCGGAATCGGTTTCAATCTGACTACTTATCGTTATTATCCGGAAAAAAATATTGGCGCGCATCTTTTGGGTTTTGCGCGTTTGGAAGAGAATGAAATTCGCGGTAGTTACGGCTTAGAAGGTTTTTTTGACGATGAATTATTCGGCCAATACGGTTTTATTAGAAGCGAAAGAAGCGCGGACAAAAAAGCGATTATTTTGAATAATCGCGAGTATGCTCAGCCAACCAAGGGTAGTGATTTGGTTTTGACCATTGATCGTGCGGTGCAATATGCTGTTTGCGACAAACTGAAAAAATCCGTGGAAGCGAACTCAGCTGATGGTGGCACGGTTATTGTAATGGATCCCTACACCGGCGCGGTGGTAGCGATGTGTTCTTATCCAGATTTTGATCCGAATAATTACGAAGCGATTAAGGATATTAATCTTTTTAATAATCCGGCGGTTTTTAGTGCCTATGAATCCGGTTCAATTTTTAAAGCTTTGACTATGGCAATCGGTTTGGATCAGGAAAAGGTTCAGCCGGATACCACTTATGTTGACACTGGTGTTTTTAAAATTGCCGGCTATGAAATCAAAAATTCTGATAAATTAGCGCATGGCGTTGCCAATATGACGCAAGTTTTGGAAGAATCTTTAAATACCGGTGTGATTTTTGTGATGGAAAAAGTCGGGGTTGATAAATTCGCAGAGTATATCAAGAATTTTGGTTTTGGCGAAAAGACCGGCATTGAACTTAGTGGCGAGAGTAAGGGTAATATTAAAAATTTAATTGAAACTAAGGGTAAGGTGGAAAAAGAATTATATGCGGCGACCGCATCATTTGGACAAGGAATTTCAGTCACTCCCTTGCAAATGGTCTCAGCCTTCAGCGCTGTTGCCAATGGCGGAAATCTGGTCAAGCCTTTTGTGGTTAGAGAAATTATCAAGGCTGATGGAGAAAAAATTGTCACTCAACCGGCAGTACCAAGAAGAATTATCTCCGAACGCGCTTCAGCTCTGCTTAGCGGGATGCTGGTTGAGGTAGTGGAAAAAGGCCACGGTAAAAAAGCCGGAGTTCAAGGTTATTATGTGGCAGGGAAGACCGGCACGGCTCAAGTGCCAAGAAAGGACGGAAAAGGCTATCAAACAGGCGTAAATATTGGCTCTTTTGCTGGTTTTGCCCCGGCTAATAATCCAAGATTTGCGATGCTGGTGCGTATTGATCATCCGCGCAATGTCACCTGGGCCGAAAGCTCCGCCGCGCCTTTATTTGGTCAAATCGCCGAGTATTTGCTAAACTACTATCAAGTACCGAAGGAACGTAGCGTAGGGAATTAGGATATTGGGAATTAGGATATTGGGAATTGGGAATCGGGAATCGGGACGACGGAGCTTTTATATATTAATGAAAAAATTGCAGTCTTGTGCAAATAATCATAAATACGAATTTGCGTGAAATAGTATTTGTGGATTTGTAAAAGATTTGTTGGTTTGTGGGTTATGAAAAAAATTCTTCAATTCAAATTAAAAATTATCGCCAAGTTGATTTTGAAAAAATATCAGCCGGAGATTATTGGGATTACGGGGAGCGTTGGGAAGACTAGCGCTAAGGAGGCGATTTATGCGGTTTTGTCGGCTAGTTTTCGGGTGCGTCGTAATATCAAAAATTATAACAATGAAATTGGCGTGCCATTGACGATTATTGGCGCGGAGGCGCAAGGCAAAAATATTTTTGGCTGGCTGAAAGTTTTTTGGGCAGGTTTTAAATTGATTATTTTTAAAGACAAGGAATATCCGGAAATTTTGATTTTGGAAATGGGCGTGGATCGGCCTGGTGATATGGAGTATTTAGTCAAAATCGCCGAGCCGAATATCGGTGTGCTTACCGCGATTGGCGAAACGCATTTAGAATTTTTTGGCAATATAGAAAATATCAAAAAAGAAAAAGGTGTTTTGATTGAAAATATCAAAAAAGGTGGTTGGGCGATTATTAATTATGACGATGAAGGCGCGCGCACTGTGATTGCTCGGAGTAAGGCGAAAATTTTAACTTTTGGTTCCCAGGAAGGGGCGATGCTAAAAGTGCAGGAATTGAAGTTCGGTTTTGAAGAAAAGATTGAAGCGGATAATTTGCGCGGGTTTAGTTTTAAAATAAATTATAATGGTTCGGTGGTGCCGGTATTTTTGCCGGATGTTATCGGCTATGCGCCGGTCTATGCGGCTTTGGCCGGAACAGCGGTAGGAATCACGCATAGCATGAATCTTTTGGAAATTTCGCAAGCTTTACGTTCTTATCGTTCACCGCGCGGACGGATGAATTTGATTGAAGGCCAGAAAAAAACTTTAATTATTGATGATACTTATAATTCTTCTCCGCAATCAGCGCTTTTGGCTTTGGAATTAATCGGCAAATTGAAAGTCGCTTCCGGCGCTAGAAAAATCGCCGTGCTGGGCGATATGCTAGAGCTTGGTTCTTATAGCGAGGCGGGTCATCAAGAAGTGGGAAACAAAGTGGTGACTGCCGGAGTTAATCTCTTGATCACTGTCGGCGGTAGAGCGCGCGATATCGCTCATAGCGCTGAATCTGCGGGACTTAGCCGTGATTATATTTTTAGCTTTGACAATGCTGAAGATGCCGGAAAATTTTTGCAAGAAAGAATGGAAGAGGAAGATTTGATTTTTGTTAAGGGCTCACAAGGAATGCGTTGTGAAAAAATAGTCAAAGAAATTATGGCTGATCCAATGCGCGCCGAAGAGCTATTAGTTAGGCAAGATAGGGAATGGGCGAACAAATAGAAAATTATAAATTTTAAAATCAATCTATATGGGAAGTTATGTTGAGTTAAATAACACCTTGAAAATTAAACTCCTTTTTGTCATCTCGACGACCCGCGGGAGGAGAGATCTATAATACGCGATTAAGCGCATAAACTAGTTTTGTCTAAAATCAGTGTATTAAAGATCTCTCGCTTCGCTCGAGATGACAAAGTGGCAGGTTTTACTTTAGATTTAAGCGTAAAGAGAATTATTAGTAAATTAGTAAGCATCTACAGTTTTTAAGTCGGTGGCTTTTTAAGCAAGGTTGTCGGCTTTATTTTTTTGTAGCTTTATGCTAAGATTCTGGTTAAGATTTGATAATATTGAATATTAACTACAAAAATATGAAAATCCTTATTTTGGGGGCAAAAGGCAATCTGGGAGGGGAATTTGTTCGTTTATTTTCCGCGGATAGTGAAAACCAAGTAATCGCTTGGGATCACGATGATGTTGATATTACTGATCAAGAGTTAGTGGCGAAAAAAATCGGCGAAATCAAGCCGGAGATTATCGTCAATTGCGCTGCTTATAACGCCATGGACAAATGCGAAGAAAGTGAGGAAGAGTTTGCTTTGGCGAAAAAAGTGAATGGTGAGGCCGTCGGTTATTTGGCTGACTCGGCTTTGGCAGTTGGCGCTTTGCTTGTTCATTTTTCTACGGACTATGTTTTTGCCGGTGATAAGCAAGAAGGCTATACCGAAGAAGATGCTCCGTCACCAATCAGCCGTTATGGCGAAAGCAAGAAGATGGGTGAAGATGAAATTATTCGCCGTAGTGGCAAGGGTCTAAAGTGGTATTTAATCAGAACTTCCAAAATTTTTGGTCCCAAAGGTGAGAGCGCTAATGCCAAATTAAGTTTTTTTGATTTGATTTTAAAATTAAGCGCGGATCGCGATAGTTTTAATTTTGTGAGCGAAGAAGAAATCAGCTGTTTTACCTATATCCCTGATTTGGCGCAAGAAGTTTTGAAATTAATTAAAGACGACGCCGGATTCGGAGTTTATCATATTGCGAATAGCGGACCGTCTTCTTGGTACGACGGCGCGATTGAGCTTTTTAAATTAAAACCGAATGATAAAATAAAAATTAATCCGATTAAAACCAGTGCGGAATATCCGCGACCGGCCAAGCGACCGAATTATTCGGTTTTACTCAGCACTAAGTTGCCACCTATGAGGAATTGGAAAGAAGCACTCGCGGAGTATTTGGCGAGCGGGAATTAGGCGAGCTTTTAGCTTGAAGCTTTTAGGTTTTAGGACGACGAACACACCCCACCCCGGTGCGCCGGTCGCCATACCTCACCCCGCCTCGGCGCGGCCGAGGCACCCCTCTCCTAATTAGGAGAGGGGACGGGGGCGAGGTGTAGTCGCGGGGTGGCACACCGCAGTGTGACGGGGTGTGTCGGCGTAAAGGTATTCGTATTTCGTATGATTTTTTAAGTTATTTTATTTTTATATTTTTATTTTTTCCGCCAGAGGCGGATCCGCCTTTGGCGGAATATTTCTAAACCCATGGAAACAAAGAAAAAAATGAAAGGCGTGATTTTGGCTGGGGGGAGCGGAACGCGTCTTTTTCCGAATACTAAAGTGACAAACAAACATCTTCTGCCGGTTTATAACCAGCCGATGATTTATTATCCGATTCAATTATTAATGAAGGCTGGTATTGATGATATTTTGATTTTGCCAGGCAAAGATCATGCGGGCGATTTTGCCAAGCTTTTGGGTTCTGGTAAAGAATTCAATGCCAATTTTACTTTCAAGATTCAAGATCATGCCGGCGGTTTGTCCTATGCCGTTGGTTTGGCAGAGGAGTTTGTCGGTGATGACAATTTTACCGTGGTTTTTGGTGATAATATTTTGGAAGATAATATTACCAAGGACGTGGAAGAATTTACCGATGGCGCGAAAGTATTTTTGAAGCAAGTTAAAGATCCGGAACGTTTCGGGGTGGCTGAATTGAACGGCGATCAGGTTTTGGCGATTGAAGAAAAACCAAAAGAACCAAAAAGCGATTGGGCGGTAATCGGCGTTTATATGTATGACAGCAAAGCTTTTGATTATATTAGAACTCTTAAGCCGTCCGAAAGAGGAGAACTAGAAATTACTGATCTCAATAATATTTATGTTAAAGCCGGAAAAATGAAAGCTAGCTTTATCAAAGGTTTTTGGTTTGATACCGGAACGCATGAAAGTTTAGTAGACGCGGCTTATGATTTGAAAAATTTTGCCAAGCCTTTGGAACCTTTGCGTTTTGAGTACAAAAACGCGCCAAAGGTGGCGATTGGCTGTGTTCTCTATGATAATGCCAATAAGACCTATACGACTTCCAAATATTTGCCGGATTTTGTAGAAAGCATCAAAAAGCAAGATTATCAAAATATTCAATTATATTTTGTAGACAATAGCGATTTGGAAGACAATGATAATGTTAAATTTTTGAAAGAAAATTTTCCAGAAGCGATTATCATCCGAAGTGGTGAGAATGGCGGTTTTGCCAAAGCGAATAATATTTTTATCCGTCAAGCTATTACTGATGGCGCTAATTATATTTTAGTTTCTAACTTGGATATGGTTTACGCGCCGAATGTAGTTTCAGAGTTAGTGAATACAATCATGAAATCTCCGCAAATCGGCTCAGCCACTTGCAAGGTCAAACGTTGGAACTTCAAAGAACGTGAAGATGAGCATCAAGGCAAAACCAATTTTCTAGATACGGCCGGTATTGCGATTACCAAGGAGCATCGTTTTATTGATCGCGGGCAAGGCGATATTGATCACGGCCAATTTGACCAAGAAGAAGAAATTTTCGGCGCTTCCGGCGCTTTGGCAATGTATCGTCCTTCCTCTTTGGACGATGTTGCTTTTGTGACAGAAGACGGCAAGAAAGAGTATTTTGACGAATTGATGTTTATGTACAAGGAAGACGTGGATTTGGCTTATCGTTTGCAATGGGCCGGCTACAAGTGCGTTTATAATCCAAGTGCTATTGTGTATCATGATCGCAGTGTGGCTTCACGCGGAAAGGGGATTATCGGGATTATCGCCAGCCGTTTGGATCGCAAGCGCCATTACAAAGAATGGTCCTGGCTCAATCATCATATTATTTTGGCCAAGATGGCCGGCGGTGATTATTCCGGCGAAGTAAAATGGAAAACTTTTTGGTATGAAATAAAAAGTAATGTTTATACTCTTTTAGCTGAGCCATTTATGGTGAAGCAGTGGTGGAAATTATTAAAATTGCGCAAACAAATTCGCGCTCGCCGAGAACAATTAAAAAAGAGAATCAAAGCAAAGGGTCGGATTGAGAAGTTGATGATAGAATAAACTCCTACGAATATTGTTAAAATTATTAAATTAGTTAAACTGGTTAAATTTGTTTGAAAATATGGACTACGCAAAAAAATCTTTAGCTTTGCATAAAAAGTTTAAAGGTAAAATTGAAACGAAAGTTAAGGTGCCTTTGAAGACTAGGTTGGATTTGTCTTTGGCTTATACGCCGGGGGTGGCCGGAGTTAGTTTAGAAATTGCCAAGGATAAAGCAAAGTCTTTTGAATTAACTAATCGGGCTAATACGATTGCGGTGGTGAGTGACGGCACTGCGGTTTTGGGCTTGGGTAATGTTGGGCCGGAAGCCGGTATGCCGGTTATGGAAGGGAAGTCGGCGATTTTTAAAGCTTTTGCCAATGTTGATGCTGTTCCGCTTTGCATCGCCACTCAAGACACTGAAGAAATTATTAAATTTTGCAAAAACATTGAACCAAGTTTCGCCGGAATTAATCTGGAAGATATTTCTGCCCCGCGTTGTTTTGAAATTTTGGCGCGTTTAGAAGAAGAATTGAATATTCCGGTTTTTCATGATGATCAGGACGGAACAGCAATTGTGGTTTTGTCCGCTTTGATTAATGCTTGCCGAGTCACTGGTAAAGTAATGAAGGAATTGAAAATTGTCATTAACGGTGCCGGAGCTGCCGGTATTGCCATCGCTCGTTTGCTTTTGGCTCAAGGGGTTGGTGATATTATTTTGATTGATACCAAGGGCGCGATTTTTGCCGGCCGAGCTGATTTGAACGAAACTAAAAAAGCAATGGCGAAAATTACTAATAAGAAAAAAATAAAAGGTGATTTAGATACTGTGATGAAAGGGACTGATGTTTTTATCGGCGTTTCTAAACCTGGTTTAGTGAACAAGGCGATGGTTCAATCAATGAATCCTGAGCCGATTATTTTTGCTATGGCCAATCCAACTCCGGAAATAATGCCGGACGAAGCTTATGCTGGCGGTGCGGTGATTGTCGGTACCGGTCGTTCTGATTTTCCTAATCAAATCAATAATGCTCTGGTCTTCCCGGGTATTTTCCGTGGGCTTTTGGATAGTCGGCAGACAAAAATTACTTTGGAAATGAAAAAAACCGCCGGGACAGCCTTGGCCTACGCGGTCAAAAAACCAACCTGGGACAAAATTTTGCCGGCAGTAATGGATCCAAAAGCTGCCAAAATAGTAGCTGAAGCTGTGTTTAGACAAGCAAAGAAAGCCAAAAACAGGGCATAAAAACATAAAAACATAAAAACATCAGAACAAACTGTGTTTTTACCCTTGACCAAAGGCGATTTTTAGTATATTATTAAAGCAATCGCAAGTATTTGCGTCTTTTTATATCTACGAAATACGAATTTGTACGAATATACGAATATTTGTAAGAGTTTGTAATAATAATTTTATGACAAAAATAGCAATTATCAAAACCGGCGGCAAGCAATACAAAGTTAAAGCCGGCGACGAAATCAATGTAGAGAAATTAGTCGGCGAAGTCGGTGATGAATTAAAGTTTGATACTTTGTTGGTCGCTGACGAAGATGGCGCAACCGTAGAGTTGGGCAAACCGTCTTTGGGTGAAAAAGTTGTCGCCAAGATTGTAGAATTCGGTAAAGCGAAAAAAGTGACAGTGGTGAAATTTAAAAGCAAGGTTCGCTACAAGAGAACTCAAGGTCATCGTCAAGAATTCGCAAAAATAAAAATTACTTCTATTGCGTAAATAAAAAAATCCGCCGATCAGGCGGGTTTTTTGTTTTTATAAATCGGTTCTATATTTCAGCGCGTTGGTTAGTGTGATCTCGTCCGCGTATTCCAGGTCAGCGCCCATCGGCAAGCCTCTCGCAATGCGGGTGATTTTTATATTTAGAGGTTTTATAATTTTCGCCAAATAAAGACTGGTGGTTTCGCCTTCCATGGTCGGGTTCAAAGCGAGAATTATTTCTTGGATTTTTTGGTCTTTGATTTTTTTGATTAATTCTTCAGTGTTTAAATTTTCCGGCTTAATTCCGCCGATGGCGTTCAGGGTTCCACCGAGCACGTGGTACAGTCCGTTGTATTGTTTTGTTTCCTCAATAGTTAGGAGATCTCTAGTTTTTGCGACAACGCAAATTATCGTGCGGTTTCTTTTCTCGTCAGCGCAGATGGAGCAGGGATTGGTGTCAGCCACAGAGTGGCAAGATTTGCAGATGGTAATTTTTTCTTTGAGCTCCGCAATTGCTTGCGCGAATTTTTGCAAATCCTCCGAACTTTGCTTGAGTAAATAAAAAACATACCGTTCAGCGGTTTTTGGCCCCACTGTCGGCAGTTTGGAGAATTCGTCTATTAGGTTTTGGATGGAGGAGGGATACTTCATTAATTTCTAAATTATAATTTCTAATTTCTAATTTTGACATTAGACATTCATTAGAAATTAGGAACTTGTAATTTAGGAATTCAGACCAGGTAGTCCGCCCATTTCTTGCATTTTTTGGGCCATGAGGCGTTGAGTTTTTTTGATGGCGTCGTTAATGACATCGGCTAAAATTCCTTCCAGAGATTCTTTGGCTAGGCCGTCATTGATTTTTAATTCCGTCACTTCCATGTTGCCATTCATTACGATCTTGATTCCGTTTTTTTCTACAGTAATGGACTCTTGCGCCAAAGCGCTTTGTAAAGTTTTGGCTTGCGAACGAAGATCGCGAAATTGTTTTAATTTGTTGAACATAGTATTCCTACGAAATACGAATTTGTACGAATATACAAATACGCTTTCGATTTTTTTAGATTTTTTATATTTTATTTTTAGTTTTTTATTTTTTTAAAAGATAGGTGGTTCTTCGTGGAAATTACGATCCAGATTTTTGAAGCTGGCGGTTTCTTCTTCAAAGAATAAAACAACTTTTCCGGTTGGACCATTGCGGTGTTTATCAATTCTAATTTCCGCTGAGTATCTTTCTGCTTCCGGTAGGGTTTCTTTTTCATAGTTTCGGTCTGCAGATTTGCGGTAGAGAAACATTACCACGTCAGCATCCTGCTCAATGGATCCGGAATCACGCAAATGCGATAACTTTGGTATAGCCGGTTTACTTTGTTCTACAGCACGAGACAGCTGGGAAAGCGCGAGAACCGGCACATTCAATTCTTTGGCAATCGCTTTGAGACCGCGGGAAATTTCCGAAACTTCTTGCACACGATTGTCTTTGTATTTTCCCCGTCCTTCCATTAATTGTAAGTAGTCAATAATAATTAAGCCAAGCCCTTTGTCCATTTGCAAACGGCGGGCTTTGGTGCGGAGTTCCATTACCGAACAGCCGGCAGTGTCATCAATAAAAATTGGTGCTTCGGATAATTGACCCATCGCGTCATTAATACGCGCGAAATCATTATCTTCTTCACTGTCAGACAAATGACCGGTGCGCATTTTCCAAAGATTAATGTTCGCTTGCGCGCAAAGCATTCTATCCACTAATTGCTCTTTGCTCATTTCTAGGGAGAATATCGCTACTGCTTCTTTGGTTTTGATAGCGGCTTGGCGGG
>Ga0172379_10008479_pt1 | contig 12922 bp, 11 predicted proteins | sample GrowelOW334metaG_FD_119756 | JGI IMG/M metagenome (GOLD analysis project Ga0172379, IMG submission 119756) | Groundwater microbial communities from an aquifer near a municipal landfill in Southern Ontario, Canada - Groundwater well OW334 metaG | ecosystem: Environmental > Aquatic > Deep... | reverse complement strand
GTTATTCTTTCGCAAGGTTTCTTAATTCTTTTTCTGGTGCAAAAACGGCAAGAACTGAAACACATATCAGTTACTAAAAGCAAAGCTCTGTCTGGATACATATGAATTAATTTCTCGGTTGCCTTCTTACTCTCTTCTTCCAGCGGATCATCCTCTCCTCTCAAATTAACCAATTCTTCTTTGTCTGGAATAAATTGCTTATATACTGATTTTGAATTCAAGCATTGTTTAAAGATATATGGAGAAATAAAAATTGGATATGACTTTGCAACCTTCTCTAATTCCTTATAAAAACTTGCAGATTTTTTAGTTCCAGCACGTTCAAAAGCGATTCTCAATTTGTCTACTGAGGATATACTATTTCCCAACTGTTTTTGCCATCTTTTTCCTTTTTTAAGCATTTATTGTTTATAATCCTAAAAGGCTATATTATGCTGTACTATACATTTATTTAACCATTCTGTCAATTAAAAACCTGAGCGTTTAACTCAGGCTAATTTTGTCGCACAATACATGGCAGGGGCGCTGGGAATCGAACCCAGACCAGAGATTTTGGAGATCCCTATGATACCATTTCACCACGCCCCTATTTATATAAAATAACATAATATTCGCAATTTTTCAATCCTTCGGCAGGCTCAGGATAAAACAAAAAACCGGGCTTTGAGCTCGGATTTTATTTATTTGGTTAAGTTATTAATTAGTGATTCCAAGGCATTGTTTCCTTTTTGTAGCATCTCATTATCTGGTTCCTTAGCCGGTAATTTTTCCAAAACTTGCTGATAAGCTTCAAAATCAAACTTAACAATGTTTTCAGTAATCTGCGGTTCATGATTTTCTGCTAGAAATACATAATTATAAAATATTGCGCAGCCCAAAATAATATCAATAAAAATAAGGAATAAAATAAGTGAGAAGGCATTCAAGCCCAGAATCCATACTAAATTTTTCAACTTTTCCTTTAAATTTTTTGGCGAATTAAATGTTATTTTCATTTTGCAAAAGCTTTTATAGTGAAAATTGCATCAACTTTTCTTGAGGAATAATCTGTTGTAACATTTTTATCTTTCAAATCTTCTGCTGAATTCTGAATGGTTAAATTTTCTATTTCAATCAAATAAACTCCAGATTCAATTTTTTTTGAAAAATTTATTATTTCAGAAAAACTTCCCTTTGAAGAAATCTGCAGAGTAATAAATTTCTGGGCTGTTTTAGTTAGAGGAGATAGAGAAATTTGAGAAGTAATTTTTGAATCAGCTGATGTTTTTTCAAAAAATTCTATTAAATCAACCGGATTTCTAGGATCCACAAATAATTGGTCAATTTTATCCAAATTAGGCTTATAAACATCGTAATTTTCGTTGAAATTTTTTGCTTCAGCAATTTGAGCCTCCAAAGTAATAATATCGTTTTTTGCCAAAATCAAATCTTTGAAATTTTCGTCTATCCCCAATAGCAGCCATATGCAAAAAATAATCAAGGCTAAAACAGCTATAATAAAGGCTGACAAATTTATATATTTTTTATTTTTATTATCCATTTTATTTAGAAATTTCAAACGTTAAAGAAAATTTTGGATTTTTCTGATCTATCCAGCTGTCTGCTGAAAAATATGGGTTTTTTATTTCAGGACTAGTTTCAACACTTTTTTTAAAAACGAGCAAATCTTCTCTTGTTGCGCTTATTCCTGAAACACTAACCTGCACATTGCCGTCATTTTCTCTTTTTATAATAAAATTTCCAAGATACAAATTTTTCGGGGTTGGGACATCTGATATGATTTTTAGCGCCTGGCTGAAATATATTTCTTTTGCATAAAAAGAACTCAGCTGAACTAGAATTAAATTATATTTTTTCACAACACTGTTAAAATTAGCTAGCTCTGGCGTCTGGTTTTCCTTTTTCGTCTGCTCAAGAATAAGATTTTGTGAATTTGTATCAGCTAAAATATAAAATTTTATTGATAATAAAACCAGAACTAAACAAATCAAGGAAACCAAAACAACAATCCCAAAAATTATTTTCAGTTTTTCCTTTTTTCTTAAAATCAACTTTCGCTTTTCATCTGGAGGCAGAATGTTTATCATAAATTTACGTTATCTTCCCTCAAAGCCAAACCAATGGCGGTTGTAAAATGCATTAAATTTTCCTTTGCGATATTTTTTATTTTTTTTGCAATAAAGTTTGACGTAGGATCTCCCAACTCAACCGGAATTTCTAAATTTCTAGACATAAATTCTGTTAAACCCTTTAGAGATGCTCCCCCGCCACAAAATAATATTTTTTCTGTTTTTCCATCTGGCAGAAGATATTCAAACGAGGAATGATCCCGATAAAAATTAAGATATTTTTTAATTTGTTCCGATAAATCTTTTAAAATTGGAGAAATAATTTGGGAAATTTGTTCTGTAACATTAGCGTCTTTTCCTCCGGTCAAGCCATATTCAATTTTAAGTTTTTCGGCTTCCTCAATGCTTATTTTCAAAGATTCCGATATTGCTTTAGTAATCAATTGTGAAGAAATTGGAAGTGAACATGTAAAGCGTATGGAACTTCCGGAAAATACGATAAAATCTGTATTATTCTCCCCAAAATCAACTAAAATAAGCAGCCCAGACTTGGTTTCTTTTTTTACCAGAGCTCTGGCAATTGCTTCTGATTCTGCCTCAAGAGCCACGGGAATTAAACCAGCTTTTTTAAAGCAGGAAACATAAGAATCTGCAATTTTTTTTGGCACAGCAACTATTAAAACTTCTAATCTGTTTAAATAATCTTTTACCGGGGCTATAACCTGAAAATCCAGATAAGCTTCCTCAACAGGAATAGGAATATAATTTTCAGCCTCCAGGGGGACAGATAAATTAAGCTGTTCTAAGCTCATTTTCGGCATTTGTATTACCTGTAAAAAAGATTTTTCTTCAGGCAGAGAAGCAATAACATATTTTGTGTTTAATTTTTTTCCCTTAACTGTATCACAGGCTGATTTTATGATTTTTGCCAAAGCCTCTTCGTTTTTTATTACTCCGTCATTTATTATATCTGGCGCTATTTTAACTTCATTAAAAGAAACCAGCCTAAAACCGCCTCTGCTCTTTTTTAGTTTTACAACCTTCAAAGACAAATCATTTATGTCCAATCCGAACACTTCTTCTTCTAATGATAAAATCTTAAACATTATTTAATTATACCTTTTTTTCTATTTTTCACAAAATATAAAATTAACCTTACGGTAACAACTGCAATTATTAAAATAACAACCGCCCAGAATAGAATAGCGCCGAAAGAAACATTTTTACGTTGTAAGTTAGCATTGATTTTGGACTTGCTTTGCAAGCGATCAATAATTTCCGGACTCATTAAGGGATTGGTGGCTAAATCTCCATTTGAATTTATGATATTAACTGCTTCTTCCCCATTACTGACTGAAGCTACACCAAAAACCATTATACGATTATTTTTTATGTCTGCCACAAAAAGATTATGGCTGGCTGAGTCATAAGCAATTCCATTTGGATTATTAAGCCTAGACAGGGTTGCACCAGAGTCAGAAGAAGTAAAATCAGGCTGACCCAAAACATTTACTGCGTTTTCTCCGTTAGTGGTTGAAGCAGTATTAAAAATCATTATGCGATTATTATTAACGTCCGCCACAAAAAGAAGTCTCTGTACAGGGTCATATTCAAGACTGTAAGGATTATTAATGCTAGACTGATTATCACCAGAGTCAGAAGAAGTAAAATCAGGCTGGCCTAAAACATTTACCGCATTTTCTCCGTTGTTAATTGATGAGACATCAAAAACCATAATGCGGTTATTATTGGTATCTGCCACAAAAAGAAGATGATTAGTTGCATCATAAGTAATTCCAGTCGGGCCGTTGAGAGTTGACTGGGTAGTTCCCGGATCTGTGGCAATAAAATTAGGCTGACCTAAAACATAATCTGGCACATAATCAACTAGAGTATTGTATTCATTGAGATTAAAAATAAAAACGCGGTTATTATCGGTGTCTGCTATGAAAAGCAGGTGTTCAATTGTATCAATATGACTTGCATTCGGATCTAAATTATTTTCATTGAATTCATACTGGCTCATTTGCGAAGGCGCCGAATTTGTCCTGCTTTTATTTGAGTTGCCAGGATACACGCCAGAAGGTATTGGTTGTAATTTTAAAACATCCGGAAATTGGCTGGCTGTAATATTTAATGCGCCAAAAAATAAAAAAATAAAAAATATAGAAAATACAAAAAAATATTTTATTTGTTTCATAATTTAGTGTTAGACATTTAATTGCTTGTCCAATTTAATAATTGATAGCTTGAAGAAGAAAGTGGAAAGCTAGGGGGAGGAGCATACAAAAGATTCGCGTCATAATTAAAATAAGTGTCCTTATAGCCTGACTCCGCATTGCCAGACGGACTTACCCATGTCCATGTCCATTGAGCAAAAGACATTACAGCGCCAAAAACAGTAATGTTATTTTTTAAGTTTCCGGGGTAATAAAGGAACTGAGCTCCACCGTTCTGGGAAATTATTGCAGCATCAATTTCCAGGTTATCGGGCGCATGAAAAGTTACAACCACATCCTTCTGAGCAATTAATCCCAAAACATCAGAACCGTCTTTAGTTGTGTAGATAATACTATTTGGAATGTAAATTGTGGGAGCTGTTGAAGAATTATATGGCAGTTGAGCTGCCACAACCGTCACTCTTCCTTTTACCGTGCCCTCAACCCATGTTTTGTCCTCCACATATATTATGCCATTTGCTGGTATATCATTTGTAAATTGCAAAGTTCTATCTTTATAGTCAGTATACTCATTGTGAACATTATTCTTTGTATCCCATCCTTTTGAGTTATGGGTAAGACTGGTAACTTTATAAACGCTCACTGTACCATTGCTGTTAAACACCAAAGAATATCCATGTTCATTTGACGGAGGAAGATAAATTCCCGCAGTTTGAGCATCTTCTTTTATGACAGCCAAGTCTGAAGTTATGGAAGAAAAGTCAAAAGCGGGTACGGGAAATTGCCAAAAATTTTGCACAGCTTGCGATGCTCCGCCCCAAACACCATTTTTTGTTGCTGGACATGGATTTCCCTGATCAGATGGGCAGGTATAAGTTAATTTTGCAGATTGTATTGGCGCATTCCCCACTCCGTCAAACCTAATTCCAATATTTGAAAATATTTGCCCGCTGACTGTTTCATTCTCGCCTATCCAAATAACATCGTTGCACAAAAATGCATATTTAGCGACGGAAGGCATACCAAATTTAGCAGTAACTGTTCTTGTAAGGGAAGGATTAGAATCAATCCAGCCTGTTGATTTGACTGTGACAATAGTTGATCCTGGCGGAGGAGGAATTATATCCAGACTGAATTTTCCTATTGCCTGCTGGGTATCAAAATCTGTGTAATCGTGCACATATGGGCCCGATGCATTTGTTCCATCTTTATAATCATCTGAGAAATGAGACAAATGCCACTGATAATAATTTATACCAGCATCGGCAATCTGCAAAGCTCTTTCTCTTTCAATTGACAGACGCAGTAATTGAAGTTTGCCTGAAAAAACCATAACAACTGGAAACATAACCATAATAAAAACAAAAATAACAATGATAATGTATATCATCAAAGATCCTTTTTGTTTTTTACTTTTATTGTTCAACATCAATTAATTTCCTAAATTATCTTTTGCCGATCTTATTGTTGCACTATCAGAAACCGAAAATATGCTTGTGTCATTATTAGTTGTCTGTTTTTGAAGTGTTAAATTAATTTTTATAAATCTGATCTGATTTATATTTATAGGCTGTGAAAGCGAATTACCTTCTCCGGCATAATTTCCATCATAATAATAAAATATTGGAGAAGTTCCATTCATCAGGCCAGTTACAACTGTGCTTATTGATTCTGAAGCTAAATCATAAGACAAAGGACTGCCCGACGGTATTATAACCCCTTTATATAAATTGTTCCCAGAAACATAATAACGGATTCTTTTTATTGGAGAATTTGTTCCCAAATTGGAATAAAAAATTATTTGATTGTCATCCGCCAGGTTTAACGCGTAAGATCCATCACTTCCGGTTGTCGCGTTTCTTATTTCATTTGTGAATTTAAAAGCAACAGAATGCGCTTGGTCAATGTTACTCATTGAAGCCAGTTCCTGTCTTGAATTTGTAAAAATATCAAATAGCATCACAGAAACTCCAAATACTAAAACAGCAAAAATGGACACTGTTATAATAACTTCTATTAGGGTAAACCCTTTTTGTTTTAAATATTTATTCATTTAATGACCTAATAAGACTTGTAAAACATTGTAACCACCAATAGTAATTCCGTCCAAAACTTGAGTTTGATATCCTGTCATACTAACTGTGGCCTGGTAGTTTTCTCCAGCAGGAGTTCCTGAAAACATTACCTGCCCAGGGGCGACGCATCCTGCAACATAATTAATGTTAACGCGCGTCAGCACGGGAGTTTTGGACTGGTCGCTGGTTGAAAGAAAAACTTTGTATCTTACATATCGATTATTATTTTCATTATTAATTGTCATTCCAGAAACATCATAATAGCTTCCATCGGTTCCGTCGGGCCCCTTAAAATTCCACGTTTCATTGTCGTTATTTGCTGCAATTTGAAATTTAACCATGGTTGCAGGATCTTGGGAAGTTGGTTGCCAAGTTAAAGTTGTGTAAGCTGTTGATTCTGTACCAGTGTCAAAAGTTGAAGATTCTAAATATCCAGAAGAAGCATAATTTTCCCCAACCGGGGCTAATCGCAATCCAGATGGAATAACATTTGTGCTGACATTTCCGTCATCTGAAAAATATTTTGAAGAATCTGAAAATTCCGCTTGGCCTGAGCCACCCGCCCAATTACTCTGGCTCCACACGCTTCCTGAAGTAAACCCAGATTCAGAATATCCTGTATTTTCTAAAACAACTTCGGCGCCTTCAATCGGGTTTACGCTGGAAGAGTCCTTAACAATCACCAATAAACTATTATCTGTTTTAGGTCCCAATATAAGATTAAAATTCTGATTTGTGCTAGGTAAAATATTCACCTGTTGAATTGGTGAAGAGCCATAAATCATATAAGTATTTCCAATTAATCCTGGAGTATAATTATCCCATTCAATATTATTTAAAGAGACTTGTCCGTTTAAATTTGAAGTGTAAGAATTATCAAATTTGAAAACATCTGGAGCTGTCCCAATTAATTTTGAACCGCGAACTCCCAAACCAACTCCTGAAATTGGAGCACAGAATTGATTTAAAGTTTTGAAAACTAAATCGCTAAGCTGATCTATGGAGAAACTTATTTGAGTTACCTGACCGTTTGAAATTGTTGCATCGGGTTTTGTGGGATTGGGATTTCCAACTGAAATGGGATATGTCCTGTCTGAAGAATAATTATTTTTAGTAACTGTTATCCTATAATTATTAGCGCTGTCGGGCAAACCAACTTCAACCCAATTTCCATTTACATCTGTTGTTCTAGCTAAATCAATGTTTGGAGTAATACTGTCGTTTACAATGTGAATTGTTGCTCCTGAAACGGGCTGACCGACTGCATTAAAAACCTTTAAAGCCAAAGCTCCGCCGGATGCCATTCCCTCCAATCCTTTTGGAGCCACATTTGTTAAAAAACTATTAGTAATATTTGTTCTTGTATTTTTAACGTAAAGTTTTACTTGTTTATAATCATTGGGAGCAAAATCAGTGGCTAAAATTGCAGTACCATCGGCAGGATCATCAACATAGCTGACCGTATAATAAATTTGATAATTTATTTCATCTATTGTTCTATTAATTTCGTTCGGCAAATCAGCCAGCGTGCCGTGCGGGTTTCCTTCAATTGTTCCAATCTGCGAGTAAGGCATATTTCGAGCAATTTCCAGATATTCATCAGCTAGCGCAGAAACAATTGTTCTATCGCGATAATAAGAAATTCCATTTATAATGGAAGTAAAAATTCCATAAACGCTAACGGATAATACAGCAAAAATTGCAATAGAAACAACTACTTCAATAAGCGTAACCCCTCTTTGGCCATTTTTATTTTTTTTATTTTTTCTCATTGCTTAAATGTTTCCTAAAACAGCATACATCGGACCCATTATTGAAACTGCAAAGATGCCAACCATAACTCCAATAATAACGATTAGAACAGGCTCTATTATAACAGACAGATTTTCGGCTGCATTAGAGACTTCTTCTTCATAAAACTCGGCTAATTTTTTTAAAATTATGGAGGTTTTTCCAGTTTCTTCTCCAATTTCGATCATCTCTATTGTTCCGTAGGGAAAAATATTTTGATAAGGTTTTAAACTGCTGAATAATTTTCCTCCTTTTTCTATATCTTTAACGGCTCCTTTTAACGCTTGTTTGTAATAATAATTATTAACAGTTCCTCCTGCAATGTTAAGGGATTTTATTAAAGGAACTCCAGATGATAAAAGAGAACTTAAAGATCTTATTAAGGAAGCTACATTAGATTTTTTTACCAAAGATGAAACAAGGGGTATTCTTAAGGCAAAAGTATCTAGCATAATTCTTCCTTTTTCTGTTTTCATCATTGTCAAAAAAACAAAAGCTAAAAATCCAATCGCCATTGCTACAAGATACCAGTAGGTTGCAAAAAAATCTCCAGAACCCAAAATTATTTTTGTGGTTAACGGCAAATCCGCATTCAGGCTTTGGAAAAAAGTATTAATTTTAGGCAGAATAAAAATTGCCAGAAGTATTCCAACCAAACCCATAACGCTGACCAAGATAACAGGATAAATTAGGGCTCTTTGAAGCTTAGAACCCATTTCTTTTTCTTTTTCTAACTGCAGGGCCAAAACTTGCAAAACTTCCTCCATTGTTCCAGACTCCTCTCCTGCCAAAATCATTCCCTGAAAAAGTTCAGAAAAAATATCTGGATATTTTCTAAAAGATTCTGACAAATTCTTTCCTTTGCTGATTTCCTGCCCAATATCAAGCAAAACGGCTTTCATGCGTTTGCTTTTTGCTTGAGCTGACAAAATGGAAAATCCTTTTACAAGCGGAAGTCCTGTTGAAACCATAATAGCCAGGTTTCTCGTCATTAACATTTTCTCTGTTATAGAAACTTTTCTTGAAAAAAAAGGTACATTTAAATTACCTTTCCTTTTTTCTTCGCCAGAATCAACCTTGACTAAAATAAGCCCTTCAGCCTTTAAAATCTGGGCCAGTTCTCTAACATTTTTTGCTTCAGAAAATCCTGTTTCTTCTTTTCCATCAAGCGATTTTGCAGTATATAAAAAATTTGCCATTTTTTTAATCCATTATTACGCGCAAGACCTCCTCAATGGAAGTTAATCCTTGCGCTGCTTTAATAAAACCGTCTTCTGCCATTGTCCGCATTCCATCTTGCACTGCCTGTTTTGTAATTTCTGTTGTTGAGGATTTTTTATTCGCTAAAAGTTTTATGGCATCGTTAACCATTAAAACTTCAAAAATTCCAAGCCTTCCCTTATAACCGTCAGGAGAATTTTTTGATGGTTTAGGTCTGTAAAGTTCCAAATCATTTATAGTGTTATTCGGCTTTAATATTTTTTCTTCTTTCAATATTTTTTCCATTTTTTCCAAATCGCAATATTTCCTTAAGTTTTCCAGGTCGGCAGGATTCAATTTATATTTTTCTTTTTCGCCATAAAACTTCCTCACTAATCTCTGGGCAATTATTATGTTCAAAGTTGAAGAAAGTAAAAAGGGTTCCACCCCCATGTCTACCATTCTTGGAATTGCTCCACTGGCTTCTGTTGTGTGAAGAGTGGACATAACCAAGTGGCCGGTTAAAGCTGCATTTACAGCCAAGTCAGCGGTTTCGCGATCTCTTATTTCTCCAACCATTATAATGTTTGGGTCCTGCCTCACTAAAGATCTCAATCCAGACGCAAAAGTTAAATTTATTTTGTCATTAACCTGCGTTTGGTTTATCCTTGGCATTCTATATTCCACAGGATCTTCAATTGTGGAAATGTTAACGCCTGTTGTATTTACAATTTGCATCATTGCGTAAAGTGTTGTTGTTTTTCCCGAACCAGTTGGACCTGTAATTAAAATCATTCCTGTTGTCTTGCGCAAATTATTGCGAATTTCTTCTAAAGCTTTTCCCTCAAAACCCAAATCCTCCAAGGTATAAATTTTGTCGTCTTCTGCCAACAACCTCATAACAATTTTTTCTCCATTTAAAATTGGCAGAACAGAAACTCTGATGGAATACTTGAAATCCTCTGTTTCAATTTTAAATCTTCCATCCTGCGGAAGCCTGTGCTCGTCCAGTTTCAAATTTGAAAGAACTTTTATTCTGGCTACAATTCCAGCCGCCGTGCTTATGGGCAAATAAATGGCATCATGCAAAATTCCGTCAATTCTGTATCGCACAACAACCTGCTTTTCCAAAGGTTCAATGTGCACATCGGAAGTCCTTTGTAAAATTGCATGTTTTAATAAAGTATCAACAACTCTTATAATGGAAACTTCTTCAGCAGCTTTTTGCAGTTCTTCCTTGCCACCTAAGGCTTCTGTTTCTTGAATGTGTTTAATCCCCTCTCCGCCTCCTTTCATAATATCTCCAAATTCCGTTTCCAAAGTTTCTTGATATTGCGACAAGGCGTTTCTAATTCCTTCCGGAGTTGTTAATCTCACTAAAATTTTAAAATTAGGTACGCTTTTTTTTATGAATTCAATCGTTCTTAAGTCTTCTGGATCAAGCATTGCAACTTCAAGGCTGTTTTCTTTTTTATTAAAAGCAACAATGTTTCTGGATCTGGCAATTGACTCTGGAATTATTTTTAAAATATCCGGCGGAACAACCTCATCCTCCAAATTTATAAAAGGCACTCCCAAAAGATAAGCTTCAATTTTTATCAGCTCTTTTTCAGTAATTAAACCTTCAAAAACCAAAACATCCCCAATTTCTTTTTTGGTTTTTATGCTTTTCTCAATAGCTTTATCAAACTTAGCTTCCTCAACTAAGCCCGTTTCCAATATAAATTTTTTTAGCTTCTGCAGTTCAACCTTCATAACGTTCCATAATTATACCATATTTAAAAAACAAGATAAAAACAAAAAAGTGGATAACTGGCAAAAAAAACTGCAACAAAAAAAGCAGGAGAATATTTTTTATTCGGGTTGGCCGTGGGTAGGCGCTTAAAAAATATTCTCCTGCTTTTTTTGTAAAACTTATTTTATTCCCAGCTTTATTTTTGTTTTTTCAACAATATCGTTGATTCTTGTATCTGCCTTCACCCAATGCTCAAAATCCCCCAATTCTTTTATATCACCTGCATAATCTTCATCTTTTAAATTTATATTAGTCAAAAATATAATCGGCACATTTTTGTTTGCTTGCTTTATTTTCTTTGCCATTTCAATTCCATTCATTTGCGGAATTAAAACATCAGAAATAATTAAATCTGGTTTTTCTTTTTCTGCCATAGTCACGCCATCTTCTCCGTTTTCGGCCGTAACAACCAAAAATCCTTCGCTTGCAAATTTTATTTTAAGTATGGAAATAAAATCCTGATCATCCTCCACAATAAGAATTTTTTTATTAATATCAATCATAGTTTTACTTTATCAAATTATTATTCATATTATATTATTTTAAACAAAAAAACAACAAGCACAAAAAAAGAGCGGTGCAGGTGTAAAAAACCTGACCGCTATGCGCTTCCTGCGAGTTGTACTCGCTTAATCTCTACTCGTAGGAAACCTTTGCCTTGGTGAAGGCTTTGTCGATAGCGTAAGCCATCGCCTCAATGTCTCCTGTTACCGAATATCGTATGTAAGGGTCAAAATCAACTCCCATTACACCGATTTCCGGATTCTCCGCCATTAGGAAATTGAACTCCTCGGCGCTTTTGATCTCCCTGCCGAAAGCAAACTTTGGCGTAAGCCAAAGTGTGAAAAACCCTGCACTGGGTTTCACCGCCAGCTCCATCCCGCGTGTCATCAGAATACTAACCAGAATGTCTATTCTCTGGCCATACATTTTACGGCACTCATCCACACTTGCTCTGTCATGTTCAAGTGCGTAAAGAACGCCGGCGGCCATTGGAGCTGCAAATCCGCTATCTGTGTTCCCCTTGATAGTGGCAATGTCACCGATGAAATCGGGCGAACCGACCATGGCTCCAATTCTCCATCCTGTGCCGTTACGAATGACTTTGGAGGCCGAGAAGGCTTCAACCCACGAAAGGTCTGGGAAATCCTTGGCAACTTCGGCCAATGTGCAATGATCTGGTGTGTGTGCAAGAATGGCGTAAGCCGCGTCGTTGAACAACCGAACGCGTTGCTTTTCGGCTTCAGCGCAGAGTTGTTTCAGCCATTTGCGATTTGCCACTTGCCCAGAGGGATTGTGCGGATAGTTCATCATCAGCAGATTAGGCACAATTGCCTCCCTGAGCATCATCGGCGAAAACCGAAACTGGTTTGCCGGGTTCAGCTCAATAGCCATATGACGAACATAACAACACAAATATTTACACCAATCAGCCGGCGTGGGATAGCCGGGATTGGTCGTTGTCCAAACATCAAGAGAGGGATAGAAAGCATTCGTTCCCGCTCCGCACGCCAACGGAATCAACCCCAACATTGACTTGCTTCCAGGCGTTGGAAGGAAGGATAAGTCGAAGCTGGACAAATCCGTAGTTAAATGTGCCTGGACAAAACGCTCGGAGAAATCCGGCACACCAGGACTTCCATTGTCCTGATATTCGTGCATGGACTCTTCTTCGCTCATCACAGCTTCAGCCACAGCTTTCCTTGCGCTCAATAGCGCAGGACCAGAAGGTTGGCCGATTGTAAGGTTACAAACCCCTTTTCCGGCGTCTTCCAATTCTCTGCGCTTTGCTTTAATACGCTGGAATTTGTT
>Ga0172379_10008478_pt1 | contig 12923 bp, 12 predicted proteins | sample GrowelOW334metaG_FD_119756 | JGI IMG/M metagenome (GOLD analysis project Ga0172379, IMG submission 119756) | Groundwater microbial communities from an aquifer near a municipal landfill in Southern Ontario, Canada - Groundwater well OW334 metaG | ecosystem: Environmental > Aquatic > Deep... | reverse complement strand
CCCGTAGTGGATGTGGAGGTCATTGTCAAGGGCGGGTCCTTTAAAGATGGAGAATCATCTGCCCTGGGATATAAAATTGCCGCTTCCACTGCCTTCCGGGATGGTTGTTCCCAGGGGGACCCACTATTGCTGGAACCGATTATGGTGGTGGATATTATAACGCCCAGTGAATTTATGGGAGATGTTATCGGTGACATCAATGCCCGGCGCGGGGAGGTCCAGTCCATAAGCCCAAAGGGGCCCGTCAGTGAAATCCGGGCGAAGGTCCCTCTTAAAGCCCTCTTCGGTTATTCGACGGATCTTCGCTCGGCAACCCAGGGGCGGGCAATCTTCTCCATGCATTTTCTCGTCTATGACAAGGCATAACTATGGGGCGGATGAGGTCTATTCAGCAATTCATTAAGATCCTCTCCGGTATCTACAGAAAAACCATTGTTCAAGTAGCGGCGATTACCCTGGCGATTCTCTTTATGAGCGCTCTGGCGGTTCATTATTTCGAAAACGTCGGGTCGGGATCCAATATCAACACCGTTTGGGATGGTATCTGGTGGGCCATTGTGACCATGGGGACGGTCGGTTATGGAGATAAGTATCCCGTCACCATGGGGGGGAGAATGGTGGGGATCTTTCTCATTTTCACGGGAGTAGGTCTGATGTCGCTATTTACCGCAACCATTGCGTCGACCTTTATAGAGAGAAGAATGAAGGAGGGCAGGGGATTGGAGACTATCAAAGCTAAGGAACATATAATTATCTGCGGATGGAACCAGCATACGGACAACGTCATTCAGGGTCTTACGACCTATGGCGCCATGAGGGAGAAGCTCATTGTGTTGATCAACGAATTGACCGTGGATGAGATCGAGACCCTTGGTCCTAAATACAGCCGTTACAACTTGAAATTTCTACGGGGGGATTATGTGCATGAGGAGGTCTTGGTCCGGGCCAATATTTCCCAGGCCACGTTTGTTTTGATCATGGCGGATCAGTCAGGTGGGCATCCTCGCGAGCGTAGTGATGAAAGGACCGCTCTGGCGGCCTTGACCGTAAAATCACTTGCTCCTCATGTCAAGACAATTGCCGAACTCCTGGACGGAGAAAGTCGCCCTCATCTCAAGAGAGCCAATGTGGATGAGATTGTTGTTCGGGGCGAACATATCGGCTCTTTACTAGCCAGTGCCATTAATTCCCCGGGCCTGCCCAGAGTGATATCCAGCATCGTTTCTCTTGGGGACAAGAACAAACTCTGGCGTACGCACATTCCCGGCATGTTTGTTAACAAGCCGTTTAAAGAATTATCGTCTTATTATCGAGAGAAGGATCATGCTATTTTAATCGGAATAATGAAGGAAAAAAAGGCCATTAAATTAGAGGATATTCTTTCCGATAATACATCGATGATTGACACCTTTATCAGGGAAAAGATCCGTGAATCAAAGAAGGAATTTTCCGTGGAAAAGGACGCCGTGAAGATCAATATCAATCCCGATGATGATTATATGATTGCGGCGGACGACATGGCGGTTGTCCTTTCCAGATCTATGCCTGAATTATAGACCGATCACATATTGTATTGTACAGAGGCGTATCCATGCAGGATGAAGCGACTTTATTAAAAGAACCGGAAATTTTCAGGGACATCTCACCTGATCAGATCAGGGAAATCATTAATATTGCCCGCCGTGTATCCTTCCCTGTCGGAGCCATCATCATGAAAGAGGGCGATATTGGCGATACCATGTATATCATGATGGAAGGAACGGTTGAGGTGGTGAAAAGCCTGATACTCGGTGATTTCGATGATGAACAGGACACCGCGAACAATAAGGTATTTACCCGACTCGATGCCCGTGATCATGCGGTATTCGGAGAAATTGCCCTTCTCGAGGCCCAGAGACGGACAGCGACAATCAAGGCTGTTACGGACTGTACTCTCTACGAAATTCGCAAGGACGATTTCCTGAATTTGGCGGAGGGTGATTGCGCCCTGGGATACAGAATCCTGCTGAATCTGGCAAGAATTGTGAGTACCCGCCTGAGGAAATCAGATGAGGAAACGGTCAAACTGACGACGGCCCTCAGTATCATTCTGAAGGAAGTATAATCGTAAAGGCCTATGGTGGTGACAGAATTCAAGCCCTTTCCTTCCGTAACCGACGGGATGATCGAACTTTCAGACTTGGTGCCTGATCCTCTCCTCGACAAGGACAAACTCCTGAAAAGCATTTTCAGGATCAGTAACCTGCTGACTGCTCAGGCCAATCAGGATGAGATTCTTGCGAAAATTCTCGATGAACTGATTGACGCCATCGGTTTTGACCGGGGCATTATTCGTCTTTTTGATGAATCACAACAGTACCTGGTGGCGAGAGTAGTAAAGAATTACAACGAGGAAGAAGCCATAATTGCCTTCAAAACACCATTAAACATAAAAGTACATGAATGCCTGGCTACTAAGGTAGCGCGATCCGGAGACCTGATTACCATCAGAGATGCTGCTACGGATCCAAGGATTACGGATACCGACAGGATGCTCACGAAAATTGTCGGTAATGGTTCCATCGTCTGCGCGCCCCTGAAGATCGGAGATTATGTTATCGGCATTCTTGCCGCTTGGCGTAAGGAGGAGGTACATTTTTTCGCCGAGGAAATAAATCTCTTTCTTACCTTTTCCAACCAGGTTAGCGTCATCATTCATAATGCCAGACTCCTGGAGACGAATGCCGAGAAGATCCGTCAGTTGATGGTTCTCCAGGAAGCAGTTTCGGGGCTCAATCAGGGTTATTCTCTTGATAATCGCATACTTGAAATTGTATTCAACAGTGCCCTGAAAATTGCCTGTGCGGAGCGCGTCATGGGTTATGTTTGGGATATTGAAAGAAATCGATGCCTTGTTAATGATGGAGAGCATATCTTCATTGAAGGCAAAGAGGAATGCGATAAAAAGATCGGCACGAGCATTATCAAAGAGGCGATCGAAGGCGATACGATTGTTGTGAGGCAGGCTTCCGGTGAAGAAAATAGCCAGCTCATGTTTGCGGGATTTCCATCAGAAATTGCCATTCCTTTCCAAATCAAGAATAAATTTGTCGGCGCCCTCTATCTTGCGAAGCAAAAGGGCGTTTACACCCCTGATCAGATCAATATCCTTGATGTCCTTGTCAAAAATGCCGCTACTTCTTATGACAACGCCATCATGCATTCGCTGCTCTCCCGTGAGGCGGAAAGCTTAAAGTCGGAGGTTGAGAAACTCAAGGAAAGGGAAGACCAGATCATGGGGTTCCACGATATCCTTGGCAAATCGCAAAAAATGATTGATATCTTTCATGTCATTGCTGATGTGGCGGGCCATGATACTAACATTCTCATCCAGGGAGAAAGCGGAACGGGCAAGGAACTCATCGCCCGGGCCATTCACCGGCATTCGCACCGGAGCCTGAAACCTTTCGTGGACATCAACTGTGCGGCAATACCCCCCACCCTCCTGGAGAGCGAACTTTTTGGCTATGAGGCCGGGGCTTTTACCGATGCCAGAAAAAGAAAGATCGGGCTCCTCGAATATTGCAACGGGGGAACAATTTTGCTCGATGAAATAGGGGAGATGCCGATCCAGCTTCAGGCAAAGTTTCTGCGGATGCTTGAGGACGGACATATCCGGCGCCTGGGTGGGAATGAAAATATTCCCAATGACGTTCGCTTTGTATTTTCAACCAATCGTGATCTCAGCAATATGGTGGCCAAAGGAGCTTTCCGAGAAGATCTGTATTATCGTATCAGCGTCGTTCCGGTATTGATTCCCCCCCTGCGGGAACGGGCAGACGATGTAATTATGCTGGCACGGTACTTCGTCCAGGAATTCAATAAGAAATTCAGTAAACGCGTCAAGGGATTCAGCAGAGACGCTGAAATGATCCTTCAGGCTTATCCATGGCCGGGAAACGTCAGAGAATTAAAAAATATCATCGAAAGGATCATGATTCTAAAGAGTTTGGGAACAGTTATAAACCCTGATAACATGCCCTCCGAGTTAAAGTCTCTGGACCAGAAAGGTGTTGAGATCAAAATTGAACCGTTTCTTCAACAGTTGCCGTTGGATGGGATCAATTATGATGTAGTAACAGACAAAATCGTCAAAGATGTCAAATCAAAAATATTGAAAAACGCCCTTATCAAATCGGGTGGAAACAAGTCAGAGGCAGCTAAGCAGTTAGGTATTTCCAGATACAAATTCATCAGAGAACAGAAGAAATTTAATAACCTGACCCAAAAACTGCCCTGAGAACGTGACTTGTGCGAAATATGCACATGCCGTGCGAAATATGCACAAATTACTAAAGGCCTGTAACAAGCAACTCCCACGGTTCCATCAATGGCAGATGTTCGATATTCGCACGCTTGCCTCCTGAGGCTTCCCATTAAATCCGAAAATCATATTTTAAAATTTGGGCCTGAGCTGCCTATTATATGATATTATAAAATATAAAATACATAAAAAGATTATCATTTAACTTGTAAAAAGATTATCCGAATTTATATTTCTTGTTGTGGCATCGAAGTTGCATTCCATATTTGCAAAAATAAGACATAGATTTCATAGATGAGCGAGGAAGAGAAAAATCATTCACGGCAGGACTCAGGTATAAAAGAAGGCGTTGGAAATATCAGGCTTGACAGGCAAAAGGTTTATGATTTTTTTCTTTCTGTAGATAGCGGCAAAGTTGATCAAAAGTTAACCATGGATGAAACAGGTGATCAAAAAAACAAAGAGGTGATAGAAGACAAGAGCGTTACCTTCTTTCTACCTGAGTAATCATGCGTTAAAATGTTGTTTTTCAATGTCGGTGGGTGGTTTTGGTCCCTCCTTTCCACCCACCGGCCCCCTTAATGGGCGATCTGAGAGGGAGCATTTAACAGCCCCTTTCAGTTTATATACAGGCGGATGGTTTAAGTCCCTCCTTTTCCATCCGCCTTTTTTATACATTAAATCTGAAGAGTACAATATCACCATCCCTGAGTTCATAGTCCTTCCCCTCTGAACGGATCAACCCTCTCTCCCTGGCCTGGGTAATACTATCTACGGCAAGGAAGTCGGCATAATGCAGGATTTCAGCCCTGATAAATCCCCTTTCCATGTCGGTGTGAATCTTGCCTGCTGCCATCGGCGCGCGTGTCCCCTTGGGAATTGTCCAAGCGCGCAATTCCGGCCCGACGGTGGTGTAAAAAGTAATTAACCCGAGAAGTTTGTAGCCTTCCCTGATAAGCTGCTCCAGACCAGATTCATGGAGACCCAGATCCGCAAGGAAAACTGTCCGTTCATCCACCGCCAATTCTGCGATCTCCGCTTCGAGGTCTCCGCAGATTGTAATGACAGATGATCCTTCTTTTTCGGCAATTTCTTTAACTTCTTGTATGTAGCCTTGGCCACATTTCAGAACCGCCTCACTGACATTCGCCACATAAAGGACCTTCTTATCAGTCAATAAGTGAAGATCTTTCAATGCGGCCGATTTTCCCGCCTCCAAAGAAAAATTGCGGCAAGGAATCCCCCTTCCCAGGGCGTCCTGAAAAATACGCATCGACTCCATGTCATGAGCAGCGGATTTATCGCCAGCCTTGGTCTTCTTATCAATTACAGCGAGACGTTTTTCAAGAGTCTCCAGATCGGCAAGCATTAATTCCGTATTGATTATTTCAATGTCGCGGACGGGATCGACCATCCCGTCAACATGGACAACATCGGGGTTGTCAAAGCACCTGACGATATGGACCACGGCATCAACTTCCCGGATATGGCCGAGAAACTTGTTTCCCAGTCCCTCTCCCCGGCTCGCTCCCTTAACAAGGCCGGCGATATCAAGGAATTCCATGGAGGTATATGTCTTTTTCGGATGGTGAAGAATTGTTGCGATTTGGTCAAGACGTGGATCTGGAACGGCAACTATCCCGATATTGGGATCGATGGTGCAGAACGGATAATTGGCCACTTCGGCCCCCGCAGCAGTAAGGGCGTTGAAGATGGTTGATTTTCCAACATTAGGAAGGCCGATAATTCCACAACGAAAGCCCATAAGCAGACTCCTTTCTTCTTTATTAAAACATCAATTTTACAAAAACAATGGCAATTATTATCCCCACGCCGTCGGCTATGAGGCACACAGGTACCAGATACTTTGTCCTGCGGATATTAACGGCGCCCAGATACACGGCTAGAACAAAAAAAGTCGTTTCCGCACTTCCGATGATCACCGCGGAAATCATGCTTGCAAGCGAGTCCGGGCCTGTGGTCCTGACAATATCGGTAAATATAGCCGTTGATGCACTTCCGGAAAGAGGCTTGATGAGGGCCACAGACAGAACCTCAGGCGGGATGCCAAGAGCGGAGAAAGATCCGGAAAGAGCCTGCCTGATAAGATCAAACGCCCCTGATGCCTGAAAGGCTTTGACCGCAACAAAAATAGCGAGCAGGTAGGGAAAGATTCTAAAAATTACGTGTAGTCCTTCCTTTGCGCCTCCCACGAATGAATCATAGACGCGCACTTTTTTAAAGGCGCCGTACAGCACTGCAAAAAGGATAAACGCAGGAATTACGAGCTGGGAGATAAAGGCAACGGTCTTCATTTCATAAGCCTCCTGAAAAGCAGCAGCACGCCAAGTGCAATAATAGCAGAGATTACGGTGGAGATTATTGTGGGAAAAACAATGGCCGAGGGGTTTACAGACCCAAAATCTGAAAGGATACCTACCACCGTAAAGGGAATCAACTGGACGCTTGCGGTATTTAGAACTATAAAGAGCATCATTTCAAAAGTAAGGGAGTCTTTATCTTCATTGAGTGTCTGAAGGTCCTGCATGGCCTTGATTCCGAGCGGGGTTGCGGCATTGCCGAGGCCGAAAAAGTTGGCAAGCATGTTAAGCGTAATAGAGGTGATTGCGGGGTGGTCTGGGGGAACAGTTTTAAAGAGCTTGGTAATTAGCGGCCTAAAAGCATGGGAAATCTGGAAGATCAGTCCTGAATCTTCGATAATTTTTGTTATGCCAAGCCATAGCGAGACTATCCCCAGCAGAAAAAGCGATATTTCAACCGCTGCTTTTGCCCCGTCAAACATGGCTCTGGTAACTGCTTCAAGACCGCCCGTCCAGAAAGCGGCAATAATACTCACAGTAATCAAAACAACCCATATAATATTCATCAGGTTTCAAAGTTATCCATGATTTTAAATCCTTTGCTTATGCTCAGCGATCCAGGCCTCTATGAATTGCGCAACCTCCTCCCAGCCTGGTTCAGCAATAATGAAATGGGAGTGTCGATCGAATTCACGATATGTGGATACGGATTTGTATTTCTTGTGAATCTTTTTGGCGATCGAGGGCGGCGTGAGGCGATCCTGGGCGCCCACAACGGTGAGGATCGGGCAGGTTACTTCTGATTCATCCACGTACGTGGCCTTATGACTGTCGAAGTACCAGAAGCTGATCTCCCAAGCTGCCCGAGGGGATTCGTAGGTAAGCTTGTCAAATACCTTTTTCTGCTCATTCGGGGGCATCAGATACAGGAAAGAATAGAGTGCCCCCTCAAACGTAGGACGGAGTGGTTCACGCCAATGTCCGAACCGCTGCCGATTCATCCAGAAACTCTTGATCCCCGTCCAGGAGATGGGGTTGATACCCCGGGGAACTGCCGGTGCAATCAGGATAGTTGCCCGGGCCAGACCTTTACTTGCCAGAATCTGGGCAATCAGTCCGCCCATGGAATGTCCAATGATGATGGGCTTCTGATCCAGGGTGCGTATTTCTTTTTCTACATCGGCGACATAATCGAGAATACCTGTTTCCATCATCAGGTGGTTCGGAGGTGAACTCAGGGGCCGGTCATGGTACTTCAAGGTCGGGGTGATGACACGATATCCCCGCTGTTCGAAATAGTTTCGATATGAATCCCAACACCAGGGACCGACAAACATGCCGTGGATCATCACAACGACCGGTTGCTTTGGTTTCTGTGCGGCATCTTTTGCTTTTTCCGCCAGTGCGTTGCTGGGAATGCAGAGAACACCTAATATGATCAAGAAGGAAATAAAGCTAACTGTCGCATTGAACATACCTTTGCGCATGCATATCTCTCCCCGGAATCTATTCTTCAATCGAAGGCAATTGTCTTGTAATGCAATTCAGGGCTTTATGGCAAGAAAAACCCTTCATAATTATTATTCCTGATCCATGATTATAATCCGACACCAAAGGGTATTTTGCATGAAAAGACGTTATGCAAGCTCTTTCTGCTTGACAAGAAAGGACATCTTTATCCATAATCCAATGAATATTAAAGATACTTGGTCGGGAAGATAAAATTGTCAAAATGCATAATGAGGAGGGTACATCGATGAATAAGAAAAAGTTTTCCCTGTTGCTGCTTGGAGTCATTTTATTTGTGGTTATCGGGGTGGCAAATTTTGCCCAGGCTCTGGAATTAGGAGTCAGGGGGTATTACTGGTTCCCTGCCTTTTCTGCTAACCAGCGGGTCGATACGATATCCATGAAAGGGACGGAATTTGACGTAAAAAATGCCCTGGGTGTCGGTAACCAGTCTTTCTGGTCTGGCGAGGTTTACGGGGGTATCGGTAAACATCACCTGAGTGCTATGTATACGCCCATTAAGTATTCAAGTGATACTACTTTGACTGCCGCGATTAATTTTGGCGGGACGAATTATGCGGCCAATACCGCGGTCAATTATAATCTTGATTTTTACATGATGGATGTAAAATACTTATACGATATAATCAACATGGAAAACATCCTGGCAGGTTTTTCCATGGGGCCCATGGTGCAAGTGAAATACGTTTCCGGATCTGCGGAAATGAAGGCCCCGGCAATTGCCGGACAGGATGTGAAACAAAGCTTCAGCGTCCCGATCCCGATGGTAGGATTAGGGGCCCATATAGGTCTGATTGCCAATATTTTAGAGGCGAGGGCGCAGGTCACGGGCATGGGATATTCGGGGAATTATGTCATCGAGGCCCTGGCAGATATTTCCGTGACACCCTTCCCGTTTGTCGATGTTCACGGCGGCTATAAATATATAGGCTTGCAGGTGGATACGAGCGACTACTATATGAGCACCCAGTTCAGCGGACCCTTCATAGCGTTAACAGTTGGATTTTAGACCCGCGATTAAAGCGGAATCATCAGGTTTTTGGAAAGGATTGGTATTATTATGATTAGATTGGTCTCTTTAGTTGTTTCATGCTTGATATTGCTAGCGATATCCGGTTGTGGTTCCTATTACAAGATTACAGAACCGACATCGAAAAATGTTTACTATTCAACAGAATTTGAAAAAACCAAGACGGGGTCAATAGCATTTAAAGATGCAAAAACCGGAGCAATAGTTACTATTCAGAACTCGGAAATCAAAGAGATCTCCCGGGGTACCTTCGATGAGGAGGTCAAAAAGTAAAGAATGCGATCGATGGCCACTATCATGGGGTCTTGCAGTCAGGCGAGTGTGCCTATCGGTTGGTAATTCCGATTCTAAATCAGTGTGCCTCGCATTAAAATCATGTCGGGGCGCTATTTAAATCAACAAGTTAGACAACACTGCTAAACAGCAGCACCAGCTATGTGAGAATCTATGTGAGACCAATTGACGGCCCTCTCAAAGGCCGTCATGGCCTCACGTTCCGCATTTCCGATGGAATGAAGATAGATCTCCGTCGTAGTCCGGTTCTCATGTCCAAGGATGCGTTGAATCGACCCAAGATTGACGTTGGCATTATCCAAAACCGAAGCGCCAAAATGACGTAGGGCGTGGTAACGGAAATATTTGACGCCTGCCTTTTTGCACAGCGTGGTCATAATAACACCTCTATTCTTGTAAGGCCCTTCCGCCCATGTCTTAACTTTTTGGCTCCAGTAACGATGCCAGAAAACCCAGGGCTTGGATGCATCCCTTTGCTGATGCATAGATGACAAGACATCAAAAAGTTTTTCCGTCATCGGAACCTTGCGCGGTGTAAGGTGACCGCCTCTTTTCTTCCGGGTATAAAGAACCACATACCTTTCATCCAGATTCACATCCTGCCATGTCAAACGGTTGATTTCACCCATACGGCCCATCGTTTCCAAAATCGTCCACAAATAATTCTGCGTTTTTAGATCGGCGGCCATGATCACCTTCAAAACATCTTCCTTGAGGGGAACGTATTTCATGGTCTTTTCCACCGGGAAGAAAGATAGGTTTTTTGTCGGATTCGATGAAATCCAACCCCTCTTCATCCCGAAGTTGAAAAGAGTTCTCAATAGCCGAATTTCATTGTTCGCCGTATAGGCAGACACTTTCCGCCGCTCAAGAACCAATTTCTCAATGTCGTCTTCTCGAATTTGACTGCATTGCAGATGTGCCCATCGCTTAACCCATCGCTTAGCCATGCCTACATGGTTCCAATAATGGGATTGGGAGTTATACGCCTGAACATGGTCAAGACGTCTGTTCACAAGTTCCAAGAAGGCCATGTCTGTTGGCTTCTCCTGTATCGGTTGAGGCCTTAACAAATCCTCCTTTCTTCTTGCCTCCGCCGCCTTGGCATCTGCTTTTGTTTTGAACCAGTTGCTTGTGTACCTGGCCCCTTTCTGGGTGAAGTCGTACCTCCACCCCTTCCCACGTACCGAATAAACGCTCATAAAGGTCCTCCTTTCGAGGAAAGAACAGAGAACCCCCGAGCTTCACACCGCCCAACTTCCGCCAGTTTTTATATACCCAACTCAAACTTTTACGGAGATATTGGGCGATCTCCTCAGGGATCATTATGTCATGATCGGAATGAGTGTCAATGATCATTTTTCCCGTAATCATCCTATCCCATCCTGATTTCCCGATTTGTCGGGGGGGCTGTTAGTCGTTCGCCCCCTTGGCAATAAATCTGATCAAATATCGCCTTTCTATTGCCTTCATGTAAAAATATGTCTCTTATACAAGCAGGACAATCCACATGCCCTCGCGCATTAGGTGGATCAAAGATATTTTTCTTTTTGTGAGATTTCCCTTCCATGAGACGGATACATACAGCAGGAAGGTAAGAAGTACCCGGACAGAAATTGAAATATTTTTTGTCCGGCAATAGGGGAAATCACAAGAAGCTCTATTTCTTCCCATGACCTTATAGAAATACTGTGCAGTGAAGGAGTTAATGTAGGCTGTTACTGCTCCTGTGTAGACTCTCTACCACTCTCTATCTCTCAAAACATTATGATCTTGTTCACTTATTTTAGGTAGAGAGTGGGTAGGCTTTTATTACTCTCTCTCAACGATGCTCCATTTCATAAAATAGAACAATCTGTAATTCTTTAAAATAAGGGTTTGAAGCATGGCGTGTTACAGATTCCGCCATGCCGTCATAATCTGATGCAGGGCAGATCAAAGAAACCATAAGCATCATCCGCCCGCCCCTGCTTACGCTTGCCTGCGCTCGCGGTCGCTCTACCCGCGCCCCTGCGCGCAGGCGGCTAAGGTTACTATAAGGCATAGTTCATCAATAAGGAGATGAGCAATGAGGTCCTGCACGTATTTAGAATAAATTTTACCTGTTGCGTGCATCGCCTCCTTGCTCGCCTTGTGAGGAATTGCCTTTCACTGCAAAATCACTTAGGACAGAAGCTCACGCGCTCTCCACTGCCCTTAAGAACTTGACGATTATATTTCTCATTGACAACCCACTGATTATTCTCTACGTTTCTGCCCATGTATTTTTAGGCCCCCGTGTTACCAAAATGGGGGCATTTCCCGGCACCAAAGATTCATCTGTATGAGTTATCCACAGCCACGCCCGCTTCGCCTCATATCGGCCAGCGGGTGTGGCTGTGGATAACTCTCCTTAGGGGGAATAGCGCATTATATAAGGCCATAAAAAGGGATATACAATGTAAGGTGTGACAGTCGCTTCAATGGTTATTCAGATCAATCTAATTATCTGTTGTCATAAAGGAGGATATGAAAATGAGTGATAACTCTATTTCAGATGCGAGCGAGTTGAAAGCTGCCCCAATTTCTTCCCAAGATCAGCCTGAAAATAAGCGAAAGAGGCGAAAAAGACCTTTTCCTGCCATGACTTTTGAAGATGCATTATTCCTCGCAAATGCAATTCAGAAGCATGCTTCGGGACAAAAGGTCAGAAGGTTAACCCTCTTCGATGCCATGGAACGGTCAGCTGATAGTTCTACGAGTCGAGAATTGGTTACTGCTTCTGGTCAATATGGGATTACCAAAGGGGCATATAACGCTGAGCACATAGAACTTACTGCCATGGGTAACCAGGCAACATCTCTGGAATGTAGTGAACAAGACAGAGCCTTCGCCCAGTTTCAGTTGGCCATTGCAAAAATCCCACCGTTTAAAGCCCTCTATGAAGCCTTCATAGGAAATCGGATGCCCTCCAAAGAAGTGATGCAAGACAAACTAAGAGAACTGAGCATATATGAGGAACACATCGCTGAAGGAGTCGAAACCTTCATACTTAACGGGCAGTTTACTGGAGTAATAAAGGAGTTGGCCGGGGCAGAACGAATCGTCTCATTTGAACAGGTTCTCGAAGGGAAAAGTGTGGATAAAGTCCGAGAAGTACCTGAAGATGTATTGCATATACCTATTCAGGCTGACGTGTCTTCCCAAGTGAAACAAGCATCAGATTGGGAAAGTATATGTTTCTACATTACTCCGATAGGCGCAGACGATTCAGAGGAACGACATCATTCGGACTTATTCATGGGGTCCATTATTGAGCCTGCGCTTGAAGGATTTGGGCTAATGACCTTACCCCGAAGTATGTACCAAGTTCAAATGGAGTCTTTGTTCCTGTAACATGGCCGCATTTTCTTTGACAAATTCATATGGTGTCATATCGCCGAGAGAGCTGTGAGGCCGCTCTGTG
>Ga0172379_10008477_pt1 | contig 12923 bp, 14 predicted proteins | sample GrowelOW334metaG_FD_119756 | JGI IMG/M metagenome (GOLD analysis project Ga0172379, IMG submission 119756) | Groundwater microbial communities from an aquifer near a municipal landfill in Southern Ontario, Canada - Groundwater well OW334 metaG | ecosystem: Environmental > Aquatic > Deep... | reverse complement strand
ACCTATTGAATCTTTATGATAAACCCTCGCAGAATAAACCCAATGTGATTGACCCATTGCTGATTTAAGCCTACTAATTATAAAATTCTCTTTATTCTTTCCCCAATCTCTTATAGCCGTTTCTGCTGGTTTAAAACTATCATTTGTTACGTTAAAATAAGTACTACTGTCTGTCATTGCATCAAAACCTTTATGTACAGCATACTCCATTTTACCTTCTTCAATCTCTTTAATAATAACGTCTTTGCGTGGCTTTGTGTTCGATTTGAACAACTTTTCCAAATCCAATTTTTTATAAATTCCTTTGGGTTTATCCGATTCAGTTTGTGGCTCTGATTCCTGACCTACAAAATTCTCAACGTCTGCCTGTTTTGTTTTTTGGAAAATCCATCCTTTTAACCTTCCATTCCATATACCGCCTAATGCCTTTAAGTCGCCTTTGAATGGATATGTGTTTCCGGTAACAAGTATTGATTTTTCAGAATAATTTGTAATTTTTAAATCTTTGCCGATAGTACCGCCGTCTGCGAATTGTTCAATATCATCCAATCCATTAATCTTTTTAAGCATACTGGATTCAAGTTTGCTGATTATATTAACAAGCCTCAAATGCCTGTCTTTAGATGCTTTTGTGGCTTTTGTTTTCGTTACGTAGTCGAGTTCGCTAAACTCTTTTGGCTTAGTTGATTCAACGTACCAATCTGCTTTTTCCTCCAAATGCGTAATTGCGACATTCGATATTGCTTCAAGTAGCTTTTTTTTCTCTAATCCTAAACCCTTAAATTGTTCAGCGTGTTCACTTTCAGTCCCATAACCATTCTTAAACTGCTCCGTAACAAATTCAATGCTTTTACCTTGCTTTTCCGCAATGGATTCAAGTTTGGATTGGATTTTATCTGATATTTTTTGTTCTTTTATATCTGTTATAATTTCTTCTAATATATTACAATTAATTACTTCCGGTTCTATTTTATTAATATCGCTTTCATTAAAAACTACATTTCTTCTAAAATAGTCAATATCTCCAGAGTATTCGCCTTTAATTTCTTCTTCTTTTTTATTAAATAGCCACGATGGAAAATATAATAAATCAGGATATTTATCATTTTTTTTAATAAAAGCAAATTGTTTGGGAATATTAAGATAAATCTTTTCTGAGCGTGGCTCTAAGCTGCTGTGGATAACAGGTTCTTGGTATAATAATAAAGTTGAATATGAATTTTCAAATTCTTTGAAATTACGTATGCCGATTAATGTTTCTGTTTTTTTTATCTCCTTAATTTTAGTATTCCAAAAATTTTTATTTACTTGAATATTACTATCAATAACTTTTGACTGTGATTTTGGCAACCAGCTCTTAATTTCTTTTTGATAATTTATTTGATGATATGAAAGTTTAAATATTACATTTATGGCTATATCTGTTTCTTTTTCAATTCTACAAATATTAACAGTTATCAATTCTTGTTCTGGCTTTGTTGGTGCAACAACATCAATGTTTTTTAATTTTTCAGCAAATTCTCTTCGTTCTTCTTCGCTTGCGGATTCATAAGGCTCTACTAAACTTTTAAAATCATTATCCTGCCATTTTTTGAAACCGCTTGCAATAGTCCATTCGTCTGCGGGATTGCTTTTTCCACTTATCCAAGATACATTTAATTTTATATTGTATTTGTTCGCCATTTGCGTCAAAGCATACCCTTGTTGACCGGAATGTGTTTGATATGTTAAATATTCGGCATCAACAAGCAAGTTCAACATTAATGAACTTTCTCCCAGCGATTCTTTTACTTTAGATGCAAACCAAATAGCCTTTTTCGCTGCTGCTAATTCTGCACGACTTTGTTCGCTTGCGTTATCATCGTCAAAAAATTTACCATACCACACAACATTACCATCTTTGTCTGTTATTCCAAATTTTCCGGCACTTGCTTTTGCATCTGAATATAATGTAAGTGAATATTTTATTGATTTTTCTAAATCTTCGGCTTTTACCTTTGCGATACCTGTTTTTATTTTATCATAATCTAATCCAATATCATTTAAGGCAAGTTTGAATTTTGGAAATGCTGACCGATTATCAAAACCTTGCTTGATAGCCCATTCCCTTAGTTCCGTATGTGTTTGCATTGCTTTTAAAACCTCTGAATTTTCAGAAACAATGTCCTTTATTGTTTTCTTTGCCATTTTTATTTTATTTTGATTAGATTTTATTTTTAGTATCTTTTTTGTTTCAACTTTAACTTTCTCAAACTCTCTTTAGATATATTACAAAACTTTCTGTCAAGAAACTTATTACAATTAGACTGTTTTAGTGAATCGTAAAACTCACATGAACGTAAACCGCATTTCTTACTTAACGGTTTCATTTAATGCTTTATTTGTTAAACTTTCCACAACCTCATTAATGGTTTTGGGATTAGATTTTGAGCAACAACGTACTTTTCTTTTAGATGCACAAAGTTGGTCGGCGGTTAGGCTTTGATTTATCAACTTTTCTTTAATTACAGCATTTTGAGCATCATCTAATGTTTTGTAGCCTTTATAAAAATCATTACAAATAAATAAGCAATAATTACCTACCCCCCTTTGGATAGAAAAATCACAAACCGTATTACCTGTTGGCATAGTCCACTGATTGATATACCAATATTCATATTCACCCTCTTTTTTACAATATTCCCATTTTGGTATTACTGTAGATTTCTCAACTGCTTTATAAAATTTAACTACATCCGAAATATCTACTTGCAATAAAAATTGCCAAAGCAAGCACGTATCTATTAATTTCACATTGTTTTCCATATTACAACTTTTTTATATTAGTATAACAAAATCCAAAATTCATTAAGAATTTCATTAGTTCATCAACTGTACAATTTTCGCAATCCAAAGGAAAAAATTCAGAAACATATTCCTTCAAATCAGTTATTCCAGCATCTTTTTTAATAGCATCAATTTCGTTTTCAGCCTCGACAATACATTTTAAAGTATAATCTTCAGGATTCTTACTTACAACATCAATAAGATATGTTATTTCGTATTTATTCATTATAACTTTTTTAATTCGTTATTCAAAAAATCCTCTAATGATTCGGGTACAGTTCCACCTTTCGCCATTGTATTTAATTTATGACCAACTTCAATTAATTTTTCGCTTAAAATAACTATATTTTCATCATAATCAATTATTTCTTGAATATAGTTGTAAATATCTAAATCAATATCGTCAATTTCACTATCTCCATCATAATATAATTCTGTTGAACTATGGAATCTTGCTCTTGTTTCGTTTTTATTAGCAACTACAATACTTAAATAATAATCATTACCACCACTTTTGTTAGCAGGGTTTTCAGAGTGGTCTTTAACTCTTATTTGTAAAGTTATATCGTTTTCATCTTTGTCATAACCTAATATTATAGAATCATAGCTACTATAATCATTTCTGCCGTATTTGCTTTTCAATAAATAAAAAACCTCAAACATTAAGTCTATTGCCGTTTTTTCAGTAGCAACCAAATCAAATGTTTCTATTTCTTCCCATTCGCCTTCTTTGATTAATTCCCATAAGTCAGAATCTTTATAATTTTCAGATAACGGATAATCTTTTAATTCGTAATATTCAGTATCGCCAACGAACTTATATGTATCAGTACGCATTTCCACTATTGAGACTTCGTTTATGTATTTTGATTCAGATTGAACATCATTAGCCTCTGAAATAGCAGAGTCCTTATCTATTCCAAAATATAATTCCTCTGTATATGTATCCCCACTCTTAAAGGCTCTATAAAAATCAATTGTCTGAATTTCGCTGTCAACACTTCCTCCTTGCTCCATTCGCTTAATAGGACAACCAACAACCGCCTTAACCCCATCGGTTAATTCAATAGTCCTAAAGCTATCTTTATTAAATTCAGAAGGCTCAATTTGACGGAATCTATAATAATTGTCGGTTTCATCAACGCCCTTATATTTAAAATCATGTTCTTTTAGCCATTTCCTTGCTCCTGATAACCTAAAATTATTTTTATCAATCAATACCGTTTGAATCTTTGTATCAATAGGACATTTGGATTGTATTGTGCCACCATCCGACATCACAGCCCCGCCATCCTCCATTATCCTACTTAATCCAGTTGGGTTATAACTTGTTCCGTATTTTTCATCTATTTCACCTAAATAATTTTCTATTTTTGTGTTAAGGTTTTCTAATTCATTACTGATTCTGTAATAATTATCGTCATACCAATCTTGTTTTTCCTTTTCATCTTCTGGAACTTCCTCCATTTCATACAACTCGTCAATAGAATCAATATCAATATAATCTGAAGTTTCTGTGGGAACAAATGACATTGGATTAAGTCCTGATTCTTGTAGTTCAATATTTACCTTTATTAATTTCTTTTTTTTACCATCAGAATCGCTTCTAATGACAGAATCCTGACTACTATGTAAATCATGCCTTACAGAGCATAGTGAAGAAATTGCATCATGTTGCTCCTCTGTCAATGTTCCGATATTTTTATTTTCTTGCATTTTTTTGTCAGCATATCTTCGCTTTCCTTCGTAAATATCCACCTTACCACCACTCCTCATAACTTTTCCACCATCCTCCATTATCGGATTTCCGCCTGTCGAAATGTTTATCTTATTCAAAATCTCTTTGTTTGTGCCCATATATGTGTGAACGGTATTGTCTTGAACGGCTTTTTTGTTTATTACGACCTCTTGAGCCTCTAATTCTACAATCTTATCAGTACCTTTGATTTTAAACTTTTCCCCGCCTTGTAGGTGCGACTTTCCTGAAACTTCGCAACCCTCATCACAATCAACGTTACCGCCTTGTTGCATTATCGGACTTTCGCCTTTTTTCACAATTATATATTCTATATTTTCTTTTTTAGGCACAGGCATTTTATCGAAATAATCGCTTATATTTAATTTGTCTTTTTCACGCAATAAATTATCTGTCAAGTTATCAATATATAATAGTATTTCGTTTTTGGTAAAAAGCCCATTGGGTACGTCTATATGATTTTCTCCATGTATAAAATTCCATTTTGAATTATAAGGTCTTTGATGGTCTGAAAATCTTAATTTATGTCCTGCAAAATTTATATAATCAGAACCGCTTAGTGCGTTTGTTTCTTTCCCAATCCAATTAGTTAAAGATTCTTTAAGTAAGGACTTCATTTCGTAATTGTCAAAAAACTTCGCACCACTATCAATTTTGTAATTAATTTGTATTTTTCTATCAATACTACTGATAAAATTATTGTATATTTCTTTTACTGCATCAATTGATTCAATTACAACATCTTCTATTTTGTCGTATTTTTTATTAAAACCAATAAATTTTGTTCCTCCTTGTGAGCGGCGTTCTCCTATCCATATATCCATAGAGCTACTTTCATATGGAGATTTATTAGACGTTATTTTTATATTAAGTCCTTTATATTGCATTGTAGAAATTCCTGATTTCGCAAACCTTTTTTTAATAAAGTTGGAAAAATTATGTTCTTCAATATTGTTTTCATCAAATTGTAATAACAATGTCGTTTTTATTTGTCCCCCATCTTCCCACGTTTCAAATTTCTTATGCCAGTACAAAGGTGAAAATTCGTCTTTTGTTTTATCTGAATTATAACCGCCCATTCTCTTCCAAAACCTATCCCTCCTTGCTTCGTCTTTATGTTGCGTAAAATCCTCCATGCCTTTATAACCACCATGAATAACCTTATATGAATCGCCTTTTTTAGCTAAGACCATCCATTTTTTTTCAGGATTTGTAGATTGTTTCTTTTCTCCTACTTTATAGAAACCCATATCTATATATCTTTGAGGGATTGAACCACCTTGTTCCATCTTTTCAGCCTTTTTAATATAGAAAACAGTATCTATAAAAAACAGCGTTCCTTTGCGTGTCAATACATTTTCATCGTGCAAATCTTCAAGTATTAAATTTAATTCAGGATTATAGTAGTCATTATTTTTAGTGTTTTTAAATCCGTTTTCAGCCATAAAAGACTTAACCTTACTTAAATCTGTTTTTTCGGTCATTAATACAAACGGTTGCTTAACTACGAAATAAAAAACATTCTCTTTTAAGCAAAAACCCAATAATTCATATTTTGTATTTTCAAAAAAGTAATTATGTAGTAACAAACTATTTAGATAATCAATCCATGATTCATAAAAAATACCATCGTTCAGTTTTGCGATATATTTCTTATCTAAATAATATACTTTTTGTTCTGCTCCTTCTGATAAATAAAGGCTTTCGTTTAAAGAAGCTATATTAAACCATAAATTATTTTTAACTGCAAATTCTTTTAACTTCTCTTCTTGCGAACGTCTGATTTCCTTTGCTGTTCCAATTTTAGTATCTGATTTTTCGCCATTTCGTAAGTAACTGATTGCTGACCAGATAGTGTCTTTTTTCCTATTTTGTTTAACTCTTGAAATGTCATAATTACCGGTATTTAAAATTAATGATTCTATAAATTGTTTTGGACTGTCTGTCTTATATTCCTTTCTGAACTTCTTTTCAGCTTTATTAGCTAAATCGTGAGCCTTTGAGTAAGATAACTTACTATATTTCATGTTGTTATATTCGTGAAACTCATGCAGTAATGTGGATTCAATGTCTTTTTCAGTCATACATTCTTCTAACCAAATTTGATTATCTGGGATATAGTGATAATGTTCTCCAACGTGATGATGACCACCTGCAACAAAATGAATACTTAATTTGTCCCGAACATAAGTTCCATTAACAGTGTAAACCTTTACGATTTTACCCTTCTTGTCCGTAACGCTTTTAATATGTTTCTTATTCAATTTCATGCCTTATTCAGTAATAATTAATGCAAATATATAAAATTTGTTCTTATAAAATACTAAAAATCAACACTACAAAACAAAATTTAGGTATGCCTAAAATTTATATTTATTTACTTTGGTATGTAATGACTTAATTTTGTATTCGTTACAAACGTTTTAAAACAATGAATGAAAATTGCGAAAATTGTAGAAAATTAATAGATTTTTTAGATAAATCCAAAGCACATATTTTAAAAAATGGAATAGAAAATACCTGTTTATTATTAGACACAAAGCAAAAGATATGCGAGGAAGATTTATTTGATAAAATAGTTGAAATAACGCTGTATGAATTTCCGTCAATGAACAAAAACGATATTCTGAAAGGGGTTTCCAGAAAGGATAATGTAAGATTTTCGGCACTATCAATAATAACCAATGTTTCAATGTCTTATTCATTTTCAACGAAATATATTTCACTTAAATTAAATAAGTCAAAAACATCCGTAAAAAGATATGCGACATTTATAAAAGAATTAGCTGAAAACATAAAGCAGGACAGGGAAATAATACAAAAGCATAAAGCAGTAATAGAAGCAATTAAACAATTAACGTAATATGAAAAACGAAGAAGTAGAAACGGTACAACCGATTGAAGAACAATCATTCTCGACACCATTAACAGATGCTCCTGTTGATGAAAAGGCGTATGGATTAGGTAATGCAACTATTCAGAAAAATCAAGACGGCTCAATTGATGCTATTCCTGAACAGGAATTTAAAAGACCTGAATTAGTTATTAATATGGAAGAAGAAACGGAAACGCCAGCAGAACCGGAAACCCCAAAAGAAAAGACTGTCTTTAATCCAGCTATGCAAGACCTTCCGAATAAGGATAAAAAGAAAGGTGCAGAACTATTAGTTGATGCCTGTATTAATCTTTATGTATTCCTTTATCAGCAAGGTTATAACCTTCTTGAATTATCTGACGATAAGTTAAAAAGAAAAGCATTAAAAGGTCAGTTTCATTTAGAAATACTTGAATTACATTTGCCATTACCTGATTCAGACGAAACAATAAGCGTAAGGGAGTTTATCCATTCATACAACGACCAAGTTGGCAAGGCATTAATTGTTGACCAAGCATTTATTGACAGGGTAAGACCAATATTGATTGATATGTTCATTCAAAAGGGCTGGGGCTTAACTAATGAACAATATATATTATATGAGATAATTGCAAAAACAGCTAAAGATGCGGGTACGGTAATTCGTGCTAAATTGGTTCTTAATGATATGTTAAGCAACGCTAACAAGTATTTTGAAGAAATGATTTTAGCTAACAGGCAGTCCCAAATACAACCACCGAAAAAACAGCAACAAAAGGCACAAAATACAGCCGAAGCATTTGAGCCACAGCAACAACCTATCACTCCAATAGTCGAGAATGTTGATAAGCCGAAAAAGAAAAGCAAGTTGACTAAAAAGGTTGAAGCCGAAACAATAGACCACAGCACAGAACAATTTAGTAGCGACATTTTAAATGGATAAAGAGATAAAAAAAAGACAGCCCAAATTAATCGTTGTAATAGGTAAGAAGGGAATCGGGAAAACCTTTACCACCTTACAATTAATAAGGCAATACCTTACAGGAAACCCAAGTAAGGGAGTTGCTCCAAGACGTGTATTAATATTTGATATTAATAATGAATACTCACAATTTAAGTCTATATCATTAAAACATATTGCAATATTTTCTATGCACCCTACAATAGAGTGCCGGAGAGTTGCACCATTTAACGATGATGGTACAAAGATGGGTATTAATCAAATGAATGAAGCGTTGAATTTTATATTGATCAATTACAGTAACGGTTTGTTGCTGGCTGAAGATATTAACAGATATGCTTCTGATATTATCAATATGGATATAATTGGGAACTTAGCCACAATGCGACATATCAATTGTGATGTTATTATTCACTTTCAGTTGAAGGGGAAAGCCGGAAATCCTAAGATTATGGGATTTATCAATGTAATGAGAATACATAAGACTGTTGAAACATTCGAGAGGCATAAAGATAAATTTGAGGGCTATTTAGAGATTCTTAAAATATCAGAAAAACTTGTTCATTTAATGAATAAGAAACTACCGAAGGATAAGCAATACTTCTACTGCTACGCTGACTTTGATAAGGATAGAATATATGGCGACAATAGCCAGTATTCAAAATATACGAAGCAAGAATTTACGGAAGCAGTCAAAGAATATATATCCGAAAACGAAAAAGATACAATTAAGCCGTTACTATCTAAAAAAGATGCTAAAGGTAAGGCTATTTATACCTATGAAAAGGCATATAATACCTGCTTAAACGACTTAGTATCAGATTATTATGTCGGTATTTAAAATATTATTTTGTTTCAGAGAATATTGCAATTAAATTTGTGTGCACCTAAATTTTATATAATTAAATATGAATTTTGCTTATAAATTAATCAACGGAAAATTGCATGACAGCAAAGAAAATCCAGTTACCTGTTGGAATCACCCTGAAAAAATTGTTATGAATATGGGGCAACCTAATGTAGTAATTAATTACTGTAATGATGGTTGTATGGCTTTTAAATTAAGGCAAGCAGATAAAGCTAATGCAAATGAAAAGTCGTTTAAGAATATGGCAACCTTTCATTGTTTGCGAGTGGAATCACCTATTGAAGTAATTACAAGGGAAGTAATTGTAGAAAAAAAAGAACCTAAAAAAGTTGGCAAATTAGAATTATCTGTAAATGATAAAGGTCAGACCAAGAAATAACATCAATAACATTCTTAAATCAAAAGGATTAAGGCGTAAAGATTTATATTATATGCTTGAATCTGAATTTGGCAAATCTATTAGTATTACTGAAATTTCAAATATCTGTAATAATAGATGGAATGATTTAAAAACAAGCAATGTTACAATGTTTTGTCGAGTATTAGATGTTACTCCAAATGATTTATTAATTAATCCATATACAGAAAACGGAAAATGGCAAACAACTTATTAGATGGGTTAGATGGGTTATATGAGTTAAGAGCATATAACTTGGAGGAAATAGAACAATTGAGAGCAAGAACCGATGCTACCATTGCTGAAATGATTAACAATAGAAAGGATGAACGTATAAAGAATAGGCATATTTTATATAATGTATATAGTATAACTCCTGATAATATTCATAATATAACACTTGATTATATTAGCAAATTAAGCCCCGCTACCATTACAGACCTTGAATTAAACTTAAATATCTATATTCGTAAATTAAGAGAGGAGTTGGTTCTATTAAAAAATGACAATAAGAGAAATGAAAACAGTACACCGATACATTATACAGAATGTTGGATAAAGAAAGCATACGATAAATTAAATTTAATTTACTTAATTAATAAAAAAATAGAATCAATAGTAAAAGGAATAAGCAATAGAGAGTTTGTGGCAATATCAGTCAGGAATAAGACGGGAAGTGAGCTGAAAGATATTGCACTAATGACAGATAGTGATAGTTTGATTGAAAGAAATCTTTTTTTTTGAAAACAATCGGGCGGTGTGTACATCATTAGCTGATTTTATAATATCACTGAGAGAAAAATCGCTTAAAATAGATTATATCAAAGTAATTACAATAACATCTCAACAACTCAATGAAGTGTATCTTAGAATAAGTGGCGGAGTAAGTTCTATGCTCGATATGTCTATGTCAATGAGTGCGTTTCAACAGCAAAACAATATTTCAGAAAGAGAATGTGATTTTCAGATTAATGTTGGTTTTGATTTACGGATAACTCGTCTTTTACCACATGAGGAGGTGCGTTTTGTTTTTTACATTAAGGAAATAGTATCAATATCATAATACACATAAAGTAGCAATGGGAAAAAGAAATTTAAGAAATAATATAGCTGAGTTGGCTAAGATTAATGTTAGTCTATTCGAGAGACTACATAATTTAAGAAAAGAGTTGCGTAAAGAGGCTCTCAATTTACGAATACGCAAATGTATTGTAGGTAAAAAAGGTTCAGGAAAAACAACTTTCATTAAAAATGAAATACTACCACAATTAAAAAACTACTTTATAATTGATTTCAATGATGAGTATAGTGATGTAGTTAGTGATAATAATAGATTTGTAGATAAGTCGTGTAGTATTCAAAAAATTAAAAAGGTTATAATTGAAAATAAGAATAAGGTTATAATAATTGAAGATATTGGACTGCTTATTAAAAAAACATCATTATTAGATGATTTACTTATGCGTTATGATTTAGATTTTATAATTATAAGTCAATGTTTTGAGAATATTATAATATTACAAAAAAGTGGTTTTATTGACACAATTTACGACTTTGGAACAATTGAAAACCAAAACTATATTGATGATTTAAAATTAAAAACCAAGACCACTATAATAAATCTGCAAAAAATAAATAAAACGTAAGACAATGGAAGAACATAATGAATTATCGCTGCCTATATCCATTAGGCTTGTTAATAATACAACAGAAATTATTAATAATGTAAAGGTGTTTGATTTCAAACATGAGAAACAAGGGAATATACAATATTTTGCAGAATCACCATTCTTAACGTATGATGAGATTCTGCGAAGATTGATTTCGGGAAAGTATAATATTATTGAGATACTCCATGAAACAGATTGTAAGAATATTAATCATACAAAGAAACAGACTTCTTGTTGTATATATTTACAAAATACAGACATATTAGGTGTTCGTAAAACAAAACAATATAAGTTTAAGCAGGAAGGTGCACAATTAGATATGGCTGTTTCAAAAACAGACTTTTGGTTGGATGTAAATATGAACATAATTTATGATTTCATTTTGCCAAAAACAACCATTGTTATACGTTTTTATCCTGCAATTGAAATGCCATTAATCGGGAAAATTAAAAAAATAAAATAAGTAAAGAATGAACTCGAATATTGAAAAAAAGATATTGCCGGAAATAAAAACGGTTGATGGAACAACTTTTGATTTATCGGAGTTTGATAAATGTTATATTAGGTGTAATTCAGACTTTAATAACAAAACAAAAGGATTTTCTTTATGTAAAAAGATTATTGTATGTTTAGTAATTTTTACTTTTATGTATTTTATGATTTATTGGTTTAGATGTAAGTAATAAATACGAAAAAGTGAATCACACAATCTCTATAATAACAGCCCCAAGAGAACCACAAACACTAAATGCTTGCATTACGTCATTGCGGAATATCAGATACAGGGATGTAATTAATATCTTTGCAGAACCAAGTGAAAACTATTATTGTATCAATCAACCAAATATCTGTTTTAATGTTCATTCAGAAAAAAAGGGAGCATTTAAGAATTTTGACTATGCCTTAAAATGGAACATACAAAATTCATCTAAAAATATATTTGTGATTGTATCAGACGACACCATATTTACTGAGGATTTTAATTTAGCATTAACGGAAGGAATGAACAAGCACCCCGAAGCGGTATTTGCGTGTTTTGTATTGAAAACAATGCCAAATATTAATAATTTATGTGGTCGTACCGGATGGAATGACCTTAGTAATGTAGGATGGGATTTTCAGGGAGGTAATTTTGCAATGTCGAAAGCAACTGCAACAAAGATAATAAACCACCCATTTTATATAAATCATTTACTGAATTATAAAGAGAATCAACAAATTGATGCTTGTATTGCAGAGGTTTGTAAATTGATGCAGATACCGTTTTATGCTCATAATAATAGTCTGACATATACTATTGGAGTAATATCAACATTAGGGCATAGAAGCGGGTTAAGTGATGGATTAGGATTGAGATAATTATGAAAACAGAAGCGGAAATAAAAAATAAAATAGAACAGCTATCATTGCTTGCGAAAGAATCATGCGATGAATTAATTAAACATGCAAATATACATAGTTCGTTATTTCCTGACGAAAATTATTCACATGGACATAACGCATGTATCAATGCTTTTAAAGTTGATATTTATCTCGAACTTGTTAATATATTGAAATGGGCGATAGAGGATGATGATTTAAGAAATAATTT
>Ga0172379_10008476_pt1 | contig 12925 bp, 7 predicted proteins | sample GrowelOW334metaG_FD_119756 | JGI IMG/M metagenome (GOLD analysis project Ga0172379, IMG submission 119756) | Groundwater microbial communities from an aquifer near a municipal landfill in Southern Ontario, Canada - Groundwater well OW334 metaG | ecosystem: Environmental > Aquatic > Deep... | reverse complement strand
TATCCTCTTCCTGCCGTAAGATTCTTAGAAAGCTCTCCGTGTTCCCAGTAATAGTCTTTATCGAGATCGCCTAAGAATGCGACAAAAGCAAATCGCAGTATGGATGCGAGAAGCAATGCGGAAAACAGGTGAAGGTTTTTCATGTTCAAGAATGTAGTTGGCAAAATACCATAGAAATACTGATAATCAATAGTAATTATTCAGTATTTCTCCCATACTATTATTCCGCGGCTATATCGGATTGTATGTCTCTTCAGAAAAGAATATATTCAAGCATACTACTGCAATACTGTCTTTACAGACGATTTCCGCAATAGACCCACATAGGAGATACTATGAAAACTATCAGAAATGTACTCCACATAATTCCGCTGTTCACGATTATTCTTTTTTTCATCGGCTGCAATCAGACGCCGACAACGGAGGATGATAAGAAAACAGATTCGACAGCATCGAAGACTAATTCCGCCGCCGGTATGGCGGAAATGGAAAATCAATTGTATCTGATGTCCACCATGAACGTGAATTCGACGGCGGATCTGGACAGGGTCGATTTTTCCAAAGCCAATGCGTATTTCAAACAGGCACTGGTGAACGATCCTGCAAATCTCGATGCCAACATCGGCGCCGGATTATCGGAAGTATTTATGGTGTATGCCGATGCTTCGGTTAACGACGCCATCAAACGCTGGGAAGAATTTGATCCGGGATCTGGCGCAGCCAGTTCTGCACTGCTGCACTTCGGACTGCCGACCGGAACGAAAGATATGAGCGTTCCGCTTGCAGGCCTAGGACGAGATCTGGTGAAAATAATCCAACAGGCAAAAACGGATCCGCCATCTATCTCGGAGATGCAAACTCTTTTGAAAACAAAATTCCTTCCGCGCATTGACTATGCCCTGGCTCGAATGGCTGTCATCGAGCAGCATCCGGACTATCAATTGAAGATCACAGGAAAGATGCAGGGAAACCTGAATGCATCGCCGGTGTATATGGATTTGACGGAGATCTATCTGCTCGATGCGGTACTGAACGGCTTAAAAGCGACCGTCTCCCAATTCCTCGTATTCCAGTTCACATTGCCATCCTATACAAACAAGGATGTTATGCAGGCAATCAATCAGAACAATACGACATTCTTCGTTCTTGCGTCAGATGGAAAGGCTCAGGCAGCCAATGTGAAAAATGGTTTGCTGGGAGTCATCACAAAGATCCGAAATGGAATCAATTTCCTGAAGAATGAAACGGACGCGCAAAGCGACGACATTATCAAACTGAAAGTATCGGGAGGCGACGGTGTGAGCAGTGCGGATCTTGATTCCGTGTTGGTCTATCTGCAACAAGCGGAATCCGCCATCAACACAGGTTATACCATTAACATCAAGAACGCCGACAGTGACGGCAATGATTATACACTGCAAGTGAATCTCAATAACTTCTTCAGTAATCCCCCGGCGAATCCGAAAAAGGATTGGCTGCCGCCGTACACGGTTGATACATCGGCGCACGGAGATATTATTGTTCGATGGACGCAGCAGACGTACGCAACATTCATGTTCCCGGATCCGACGCTTGGCGGCATATTCCCGAATATGACCAATGATATGCTGAAGCGGCTTCTCCAGATCGACGAAGAGTTTGCATGGAGAGTCTATTTGAATGCGACAAATTTTGATCAGGCGGCACTCTCCACGATGAATGCTCGATTGCAGGTCGGCGCAACATCGTATTTTCCCAAACACAATGACTGGGATTATTACGGCTGGTATAACAAAGAGTTTAAGTTTTTTGTCACCGACCAGGTGTCCGGAACGGCGAAGGTGTTCGTAACGATCAACGGGATTGAGAGGGAGTTGACACTGAGCTCACCGGCCGATGTGAAGCCAAAACAGGAAACATACATCAGCGCGAGCGTTACATTAGCGCCGCAGAACCTAACGGTGAAACTGGACTCAGGATATATCTCCTATCCTGTATATGGAAACGCTACATTTATTAAAATTTCATACGAGGCTGTCCAGGGGGCGTACTATAATAATTATTTCACCATTGAACGTGACAGCACCTCTACCGGATTCCTTCCGTACGATAAACAATATTTTCACAGCGAATATCAAAACAGTAATTATTATTACTATTATCAGGACCTGAAATTTACCGGAAAGAAAACGTACAAATATCGTATCTCACCGGCAAACTCAGATTATTACTGGGGAATTCAAGGGTATTTACAGAACAACTATTCTAATACTGTTACCATCACGACTCCATAATGTTCTTGATTGATTCGAAAAAGCGGAAGATTGCATTTATGATCTTCCGCTTTTTTATTTTTTATAGTATCGCTGTAGCACAGAAGGAAGACTCCGTCACTGCAATCCGATTGGACCTGGGTACCGGCTACAACAATCTCATCTCCCAGCGAACCGCATCCACTGCAATGGATGTGTTCATCAAGGATTCCTATCTTCGTGCTTCGTATGCAGATCGCTCCGATACATTGACCATCGGGATCGCGTCGCATCGGACATACGGTCGGTACAATAATTCATCTTCGGTATGGTCCCTTGCTGTGCAATATGATGTAAATGATTTCTGGTGCGGGTGGAGCAGCTCCGTTGGGATTGCCGACTATGTTGTCACTGCCGGTATTACACAGGGTAAAACGCTTCGACCAGGATTCTCTGCAACTGTGCGCGCGAAACCGTTTGAAGGAAAGATCACCGGGGAAATCGGTTATTCACTGGGATATGAACGAATTGTTCCCACGGTGTTATTTCAAGATTTTCTCATCCCAACGGGGGAGGATCAATCAGTACAACGAAGTTATTTCCAGATCGCTTTGCATCCATTGGAACAACTCTCCCTGTCATTTTCTTCGTTTGAGCAACACGGAGAATCATTTGAGGAGAAACGGCAATATCAATCACAATATACCAGCAATGCTTTTGGCAGGGACGTAGGATTTATCTATACGTTCTCTCCACAATGGAATCTTTCAGGAATGTTTTCCATTCACGAACTTCACCCTTCCACGCAAATAAACACCGATGGCGTGCTGTTCGCAGAATTTCCACTGGGAACTTATTCCCGATACCATGCCCGCATCGCTACAGCGGTGGAATATCAGGATATTCCGTGGACATTTGCCGTTGACCGGGACGAGATTACCCTTGATGCATCTGGTATCATACAATCCTGGCCGTTTACCTCGTTGGCGGCATCGGTCATAACGAACCGTTTTCTTTTTACACTGGATGGTTCTCTGGTGCAACATCAGGCAGAGATACTATCGAAATTCCAGCTTGGCGATATTGTTGTTCGTCCCGCGCTTTCCTATCATTACTTTGTCCCAGATTATCAGTTGAAACACTGGCAGCCACAGTTCCTTGTATTTGGCGCATCGAACGTCTCCATGGAACGTTCGACAATTGTAGAAGCTCAATTGACAAAAATAGATCTGTCGTTGGAGTATCCTCTGTGGAAGGGCGTGGTCTCGTTGCGGTTTGTTCAGTACATCCCGGTACTTATCCGCTACACAGCAACACCATCCCGGCCCGGGACCGGCACCCAGCCGGTCATTTCACGGGACCATGACCGCTTGGACGGAGGTCGATTCATTGGGATTTCCATTTCCTATTGAAGGACCAGTTGTCATTTCTGCAATTTCTCCCTATCTTGACTCACAGAAATATTGCCAAGCGTCCCGACTTGTCGTGACGCTTTTTTCTTCTCTATGAGAACGACTTCAATAGTATCATGACAAAGATCAATACAACAGTATCAGACAGTGAACTGCCCGTCTTGGACAGCATTCCTAAAACTCTTCCCGTACTTCCGCTTCGGGATGTGGTCATTTTCCCTTACATGATATTCCCGGTGCTGGTCGGACGGGAATCTTCACTGCGTGCCGCGAACCACGCATTGGAAAACAATAAATATATCTTCCTTGTATCCCAAAAGGATCCGACCGTGGAAGAACCAGGAAAAGAGGATATCTACCTTGAAGGAACTGTCGCGAAGATTGTCCAGATCCTGAAACTGCCGAACAACCTGATGAAGATTCTGGTAGACGGCGCAATGCAAGGGGTGATCTCGGAGTTCCTGCCGAACGACAAATTTATGATGGCGGATATCACCACTACTCCGCAGACTGATGATAAATCGACGGAAATGGACGCGATCGTCCGCCATGCCTCATCTCTGTTTTCCGAATATGTCCGCGCCAACAGGAATATTCCTCCCGAAGCGCTGGCGGCATTCGACAACATCAAAGATGTACAGCGGCGTCTCTATTATATCGCAGCAAACATACTGCAGACAGTGGAGATCAAACAGAAAATTTTGAAACTGAATGTGCTGAAAGACCAATATCTGGAAGCGATCAGGATCCTCAATTCCGAGATCTCCATTCTGAAGATCGAGCGGGAGATCGATACGAAAGTTCACGAGAATATTCAGAAGACGCAGCGGAAATATTTCATTCAGGAACAGATTAAGATCCTGCAGGATGAACTGGGGGACGAAGAGGGAACGCCGGAACTGGCAAAACTGAAAGAGGACATCGAGAAGGCCGGCATGACAAAGGATGCCTACGAGAAAGCGATGGAGGAGTTCAACAAGCTGAAGAAAACACCATCCATGTCCCCGGAGTTCGGTGTGATCCGCAATTATCTGGATTGGCTTGTTAGTCTGCCGTGGAAAAAAAAGACGAAGGACGATCTGGAAATCGATCATGTGAAGAAGATTCTCGATGATGATCACTACGGACTGGAAAAACCGAAAGAGCGGATTCTGGAACACATTGCTGTGCTCAATCTTGTGAAAGAAATGAAAGGACAGATTCTCTGCCTTGTCGGGCCTCCGGGAGTCGGCAAAACATCGCTCGCAAAATCGATTGCACGGGCGCTGGGAAGAAAATTTGTCCGCATGTCGCTCGGCGGCGTACGGGATGAAGCGGAGATTCGCGGCCATCGGAGAACCTATATCGGTTCGATGCCAGGGAAAATCATTCAGTCGATGAAACGCGCCGCCGTCATCAATCCAGTTATCCTGATGGATGAAGTCGATAAAATGAGTATGGATTTCCGCGGCGATCCATCCAGCGCGCTGTTGGAAGTGCTCGATCCGCAGCAGAATACAGCTTTCAACGATCATTACCTGGAGGTGGATTACGATCTCTCCAAAGTCATGTTCATCACCACGGCGAACGTGCGATATCAGATCCCGCTGCCGCTGCTGGACCGGATGGAAGTGATCGAACTTTCCAGCTATCTGGATTTTGAAAAGAAAGAGATTGCGAAGAGGCATATTGTCCCGCGGTTGATCACCGAGCACGGAATGACTGACAAAGGGATCGAAATTCGCGACGAAGCGATCCAAAAAATCATTACGGAGTACACTCGGGAAAGCGGTGTGCGGAACCTCGAGCGCGAGATTGCATCAGTTTGCCGCAAAGCGGCAAAAGAAACTGTGTTGTCAAATCAGAAAAATGGGAAAAAGAAGATTGCAAAACTGATTATCGACGAAAAGAAGATTGAAGAATATCTCGGCGTACCGAAGTTCCGGAACAAAGAAGCGGATAAAAAAGCACAGGTCGGTTCCGTTACGGGATTAGCATGGACAAGTGTCGGCGGCGACATCCTTCATGTGGATGTGACGCTGATGAACGGCAGCGGAAAATTGACATTGACAGGGCAGTTGGGAGATGTGATGAAAGAATCTGCCCAGGCTGCATTAAGCTTCATCCGTTCCAATGCAAAAAAATTGAAACTGAATCCGGATTTCTTCAAGAAACATGAGATCCATATTCATTTGCCGGAAGGAGCTATACCGAAAGACGGTCCGTCAGCTGGTATTACGATGACCATGGCGATGATTTCCGCGATCAGCGGAAAACCCGCCCGTGCCGATGTGGCGATGACCGGAGAGATTACGCTGCGCGGCGAGGTTCTGCCGATCGGCGGATTGAACGAAAAACTCCTTGCCGCCAAACGGGCGGGGATCAAAACGGTGCTGATTCCAAAGGAGAATCTGAAGGATCTCACCGAGATCCAAACAAGTGTGAAAGAAGGATTGAAGATCATTCCGGTGGAAAAGATCGAAGAGGCACTGCCGATCGTTTTCGGCAAAAAATAGATTGCACAAGGTGCCTGAAAACTCACATATTGTAACAACAAATTATTTTGATCCATAATTATTAGAGATAATGAATTATCAAGTTACAGCACGTAAATGGCGGCCGATGGTATTCGATGATGTCATCGGACAGTCGCATGTTTCCGACACATTGCGGAATGCACTGACACAGAACCGGTTGGCCCATGCATTTATTTTCAGCGGAACGCGCGGATGCGGCAAGACCACGACGGCACGCATACTTGCCCGTGCTGTAAACTGTCTGAACCCGAAGAACTTTGAGCCGTGCAATGAGTGTGAAGTCTGTAAAGAGATCATCGAAGGCCGCTCGCTGGATGTGATCGAGATCGACGGTGCGTCCAACCGCGGTGTGGAAGAGATCCGGAATCTGCGCGAATCGGTTCGGTACGCGCCTGCACGTGGCAAGAAGAAAGTGTACATCATTGACGAAGTGCACATGCTTACGAAAGAAGCGTTCAATGCACTTTTGAAAACGCTCGAAGAACCGCCGCCGCACGTCCTGTTCATTTTTGCAACGACCGAACTGCATAAAGTACCTGCGACGATCCTCTCCCGCTGCCAGCGGTACGATTTTCGCAGGATCGGCCTGGAAGAGATTGTTGGACGGTTGAAATTTATTGCCGGCGAGGAAAAGATTTCGATCGACGACGATTCCCTGTTGATCATCGCAAAAAAAGGGGACGGTTCCATGCGCGATGCGCAGAGCATCTTCGATCAGGTCGTGTCGTTCTGCGGGACGACAATTACCGCGCAGCAGGTCGGTTCTGCGTTGAACATTGTCGATCAGGAATTATTCTTCCGCGTATCGGATCTCTTCCGTGCAAAGGATACCAAAGCGGCGCTCGATCTCGTGAAAGAGGTGATCGACAGCGGATTCGATATCAAGGAATTCATTTCAGGATTGGCGGAACATTTCCGCAATATGCTCATTGCTAAAACAACTCAGTCCACAGCGCTCATTGAAGAATCTGAACTCTACCGTAAACGGTATGCGGCGGATGCCGCCTCCTTCGCGCTGCAGGATATCCTTCGCATTTTGAAAGTTGCGGGAGATACCGAGAATGCCATCCGGTACAGCCCCCAGCCGCGCTTCCGTCTCGAAGTGATGATGGTGCAGTTGACATCGATGGAGCAGGCGGTAAAGATCGATGAACTGCTGACGCAGATTGATGACCTGAAAAAAAAACTTCACACTGATCCGACCACTTCCTTTGCACCGACTCCACAGGAGAGACCTGCGACACGGCCCGTTGAACAACCCCGCGCAATTGAAAGTCCTCGCGAACGAGCCGTTCCGTCCGTTCCGAAATTCTCTGTACAGGATGTCCAACCGCGCTACACGGTCGAAACTCCTATGAAAAAAACAGCGGAAGAGCAACAACAGGAATCTCCGGTTCCTCTGCAGGTGGTGAATGTTACCATGGCAGACGTTCATCATCAATGGAATACCATTGTTGATGCCATGCGAAAGAAAAAGATCTCCGTCGGAACCATCCTCGGCGAAACGACTCCCGTGGAGATCGTCAACGGTACACTGCAAATCGCTTGCGGCGACGATTTCCACCGCGGCACACTTGTCCGGAACAAAGAGGTGCTTGCAGAGACGATCAACTCCATCCTGCATTCCCGTCTGCGGATTGAACCAATCATGCAGGAATCGGGCTCTCATCAAGGGAACGGGAATCATCCCGCAGGTGATTCCAAACCGCAACCGCATGTTTCGATACCAACACCGCAGCAAGCAGATGAGCATCCTCTGGTGAAAAAACTCGTCTCCGATTTTGGGGCGGAACGGGTGTAAATCATAATCATAAAACATGCAGAGAGTGCAACAATACAACGCTTTGGGACAGTCTCGTTCCGTTGTATCATAAAGAGATGTTTCTCCAAATGAATCTTCACTACACGTATGCACTTCGCCTGACAACAACCGGCACGTTACGAATACAAAAGTATGGTCGTTCCGTATCCTTAAAAATCGTTTCTCAACTACGTCTGAAAAAACAAAACGCCTGAACAGGTGGGAGATTTTGTAATTGGTTAATGCTACCGTGGATTTGGCGGCAGCATAACTTTGAGTTGCAATGGAGTTGAGGATGAATCACAAAGTTCGTAAGTTGAAAAAGCAATGAAAAAACTATTCTTCATAGTGATGCTGCCGTTGTTTGTTCTTGCACAGCAGAAGATTCTCATTCCGATGGATCTGAAACAGACGAACCACCTGAAAGCGTACGGCATTGCATTCTGGACGCTTGAAAAAGGAGTGGAGATCGACTGGCTTCTCAACTATCGCGGCGGATCGTTCATGATTGATAATGTTGCGATCGTTGCAAACGAATGCAGGATTCGCGGCGTGGCATTCGAGCAGATCAGCGGCGCAAGTGCGGCGCAGATTCTCGGAGAAATCTCCAGCGAGAACACGAATATGGATGTGGTACGTCTTGAAAAAGCGCCGAAGGTTGCCGTCTATGTGCCGCCGGGATTCAAGCCGTGGGACGATGCTGTGACGCTTGCGCTTGAATATGCGGAGATCCCGTACACGAAACTGTGGGACACCGAGGTCCTTCATGGAAAACTGTCGGACTATGACTGGCTTCATCTTCATCACGAGGATTTTACCGGTCAGTACGGGAAGTTTTATGCATCACACCGCAACTCTCCCTGGTACATCGAACAGCAGATCAGTTACGAAAGAACCGCCCGTGAACTAGGGTATAAAAAAGTCTCCGATGAAAAGAAGGCGGTCGCTCGCGCCATCCGGGATTATGTTGCGAGTGGTGGATTCATGTTCGCAATGTGCGCAGCAACGGACAGTTATGATATCGCCCTTGCAGCGGAAAATGTCGATATCGCGGAGACGATGTTCGACGGCGACCCGGCGGACAGGGATGCACAGCAAAAACTTGATTTCTCCAAGTCCTTTGCCTTTCAAAATTTCACGCTGGAAATGAATCCGTTCCGCTATGAATTTTCCGATATCGATAATCCACCGAGCGATCCCGTGCCGTTGCGCGATCCTAACTCAGATTATTTTACGCTCTTTGAATTTTCCGCCAAGTATGATCCTGTTCCGACCATGCTGACGCAGAATCATGTGAATATCCTGAAAGGATTCATGGGGCAGACGACGATGTTCAAGAAGTCATTGATCAAACCGAGCGTGATCATTCTTGGTGAACGGGAGGGAACAGACGAAGTGCGGTACATCCACGGCAATTATGGCCGCGGCACGTTCACATTCTACGGCGGTCACGATCCGGAAGATTATCAGCATGCCGTCGGTGATCCTCCCACCGATCTCAACCTACATAAAAACTCTCCCGGATACAGGATTATTTTGAACAACATCCTTTTTCCTGCAGCAAAAAAGAAACTTCAGAAAACATAAACATCTATTTTCCGAATTGCCAAAACAAACATTCAATGAATTGAAAACAACACGCAACAATCGGCTGCTAGTATCGTCATGACGCCATTAGTCACTCTTGTTGTTGCTGTTTATAATAAAGCAGACAACCTGAGATATATTTTTGCTGCACTCAACCGGCAATCGTTTGTTCCGTTCGAAGTGATCATTGCGGATGACGGTTCCGGCAGGGCCATTGCCGATGTGGTGAACGAAGCGAAGCGGACCTCTTCATTTCGCATCAAACATCTGTGGCATGCGGATAAAGGATGGCGCAAGAATACGATGCTGAATTACGCCATCCAGGAAGCAGTCACGGAGTATATTGTGTTTATTGACGGGGACTGCATTCCAGCCGAGCACTTTCTTGAGGATCACTTTACGCAGCGTGAGAAGGGGAAAGTGCTGCTTGGAAGAAGAGTGGAGCATGGCAAACGTTGGGCTGAAACACTTTCTATGGAGAAGATCCGCTCAGGAGAATTTGAAAAATACACTCTTCCCGACCTTATCGATGCCGTGAAAGGGACATCCGTCCGCTTGGAACACGGCATTCGTGTGACCAGTCCATTCCTCCGCTCCTTCGCGGAAAAATCAAGCGGAATTCTCGGGTGCAATTTTTCCACATTTAAAGAGCATTTAATTGCAGTCAACGGTTTTGACGAGTCGTACCATGGTCCCGGTTTTGGCGAAGATACAGATATTTTTCACCGCCTGAACCTGATTGGAGTGACCGGGAAATCCCTTCGAAATCTCGCCGTACAATATCATGTCTGGCATCCTCTCACAACCGTACCTGCGGACAATAGAATCCGTTTTGAAAAAACAGTGCAACGCAATGAACCCCTCTGCCGCGACGGACTGAAAAAACTCTAGTAAAGAGTTTGATAAATGCCCATTGTTTCTCTCCGGAGTTCCTAGTATACTTTCGCTATTGTTTATGAAAGGAACTCTGCAATGAATACGTTCAAACTGTTTTTTCTTGTGACACTGTTTGTTTCATTTGCGACTGCAAATGAGATATCGACCGTACAGCCGGCAAAACCAAAGATCGGTGATGTCGTGACACTCACCTATGATCCCACGGCAGCCGGAGCTACCCACTCCGCAGCAACAGAAATTTACGCTGTGGTCCTTTTCACCCATATCAACGAGCTGCCCACATTGCTCGAACAGAAAATGGAACGGGCTGGAACAGTATGGACAACAACCTTTCCTATTACTGATGCGAACGCCGTCAGTTTCTCCTTCCGTTACGATGCGGATGAGAAGATCGACGATAACAGTGCGAATGCGTGGAATGTTCTCATCTGCAATGCTAAAGGAAAACCGGTTGCAGGCGCACAATATTTGGAAGCAATGCTTTACTTGCAAAAATATTATTATGGCTTCAAACATCAGGTGGATACAGTGAAAGCGCTGGAAGCATTGCGCCGTGAAAACAAACTTTATCCGGGGAGCTGGAGAACACAACTGCTGCAATGGTCCATCGATAACAGGCAGCAGAATAACGTGAAAACTAAAAAACGGATCGCGAAAGAGCTTTCAACACTCTATGCCAAGGAGAAGAATAATGAAGAGGCAGTTCGTGAACTTCTTCAGTGGTTTATCATGACGGAACAAGGCAAAAAAGCGGAAGAGATTGAAGCAGCATGGATAAAGAAGAATCCTGCCGGTTTAATTGCACAATCGAAAGCGCAGATGGAGTTCATGAAGGAACAGGATCCGGCGAAACGAGCCGAACTCGCGGTCCATTTTTATGAAACGTTTCCGGTGAAACGCGGCATGGAACCGATGTTCCTGTCGACGCTGGTGAAAGTGAAAGATTATGTTCATGCGGCAGCATTTATTGAACAATACCCTCTTGTTTCAGTCAATTACTATAACAGTGTTGGATACGGCATCATCCAAAAAGGAGAGCAGATAGAAAAAGGAGTAGAGATCGCAAAGAAAGGATTGGACAGATCTGTTTCCGGCGATGTTCGCACCAACCTGGATTATATCGGTTTACCGAGAAAAGGATGGAAAGAGAATGCATCCTACACACGCGGCATGATCGCCGATACCTACGGTGAAGGGTTGATGAAACTCGGGAATTTTGCCGAAGCGGAAAAAGTGCTGGAAGAATCGAATACACTGATGGAAAGCGATGATGAGGATAATAACATGCGGCTTGCTGAATGTTATGTGAAAAATGGCAAGAACGACAAAGCCGTTGCGTTTTCGTATTCCTCCGTTGTGAAAGGACGGGCGAATGCGCAGCTGCTCGAATTGTATAAAACCGCTTACACTGCAGTGCGCGGATCGTCAGCAGGATTCGATTCCGTCCTGAATGTTGCGAAAGCGGAAATGAAAAAACAGATGCAGGAAAAATTACTGAAAGAGCAACTTAATGTGCCATCGATCGACTTTACGTTAAAATCCATCGACGGATCGACAGTAGCTCTTTCCAGTTTGAAAGGAAAAGTTGTTGTGCTTGATTTCTGGGCGACATGGTGCGGTCCATGCATTTCCTCGTTCCCAACATTACAGAAAATATATGACCGGTACAAAGATAATCCGAATGTGGTGATCCTTGCGATGAACACCTGGGAACGCGTAAAACCGGAAGATCGCGAACAGCATGTGAAGGATTTCATAGCAAAGAACAAATACACATTCCAGGTACTCTTCGATACAGACCTTGTATCGCAGTACGGAGTGGAGGGCATCCCGACGAAATTCTTCATTGATAAGAATGGTTCAATCCGGTTTAAGGATGTTGGATTCGTCGGTGCACAGGAGATGGAGCAGAAAATGGAAATGCAGTTCGACATGCTTTTGAAAAGCGATGGAGTATCGAAATAGATGAAAGCATGAAGCCCCGCCCAAGTGCGGGGCTTTTTTTGGCCATAGGTATAACGAAAAGCTATGAACCGGTATATTCACCGATACCCTGCCCCCATTCACCGATTTCCGACAAACTTTCTGATGTTTTTCGAGTATGTTGATACAGTTCAATAGAAAGAAAGGATACAGATCATGAGTACAATGTCTCGTCGAAAATTCAGCGCACAGGATGCGGTCGTTGGCAGTCTGTTGATCCTGATCGGTGCCGTGTTGCTGTTGCATCAACTAAACATCTTTTACCTGTACGATCTGGGGATAGACTCTGTCTGGCAGTTATGGCCGTTCATCCTGGTGGTGATCGGTATCGGAAAACTTGTGGATGCTCCAACAGTGTATCATATCGGCCATGGCATCTGGTGGATTTTTCTCGGCCTGTGGCTGTATGTATCGATCAACCATGTCTATGGCCTGGGATTTGAAGAGACATGGCCGGCCATGCTGATCGCATGGGGAGTGAGCATGATGTGGGAATCG
>Ga0172379_10008475_pt1 | contig 12925 bp, 14 predicted proteins | sample GrowelOW334metaG_FD_119756 | JGI IMG/M metagenome (GOLD analysis project Ga0172379, IMG submission 119756) | Groundwater microbial communities from an aquifer near a municipal landfill in Southern Ontario, Canada - Groundwater well OW334 metaG | ecosystem: Environmental > Aquatic > Deep... | reverse complement strand
TTTGAAAAAAATAAAAGAAAATTTCCCATCTGTAAAAACTATTAATTGTGAAGCTACAGATATTTCTCTTTCTTCATCATCTGTAGATTTAGTTTTGGATTCTGGGTGCCTTCATCATATTCATCCTGATTTTTTCTATAAGTATGAACAAGAGTTGAGTCGCATAATTAAACCTGAGAAACATTTAATTTTTTACGAATTTCAAGTTAGGGATGGTAAAACTCAAAATTGGGAGGGTGAACATTTTACTAAATATTTTACTGAAAATGAGTTGAAACAGCTATTTAAAAATTGGAAATTTATTTGTTTTGATTCGGTTATTGGAGAAACTGGAAAACCTTATTGGGCAGGACTGTTAAGAAAAATATAATTCTTAATAATTAATAAGTCTGAGGTGTATCCCAATATCCATAACTTGAAGCAACTTTAGAGCAATACTTTTTGTAAGGATTAGCTTTTGAAACATCTCCACTTGGATTTTGTTTTTGCACGCTTGAAGTATCAAAAGGACTTGATTTCCAAATAGCATTACATGTTGTACCTACATCCGTTCCTTCGCACCTTCCTAATTCATGGTTATATTTTTCATCCGCATTACAACAATGTCCGCTAGTAGTAGTCAGTTTCTTATCAGTAGGTGTCCATGAACAACTCTCTCCTGTAGCATCTAACTTTGTCCAACACACATCTCTTGTTGTCCAAGTTGTACAGGCTTCTGTCACAGGAACAACAGCCTCCATCTTCAAACTTGTACAAATCTTAACAGGGTAACTAGCACCATCCCCATAAGCAAGATGAGAATTTGTTCTTCCAGATAAAGATAATAATGTATAAGGAGTATCCCCAGAACATGAACCCGAAGATATTGTATTAAACTTAATACCTGTTCCTGATGCGCATATAGGTGTTGTATAAACTTGAGATTCAACTTTTACTTGATAAATATTCATCTTCCACCATCTTTGCCCGTTAGAATCAATGCCTGACAGAGTTATATCTTTACATACAGTTCTATCGGCTTCCGTTGCAATAGCACTAGCACAATTATCTTCTTCATAAGTTGTATCACAAGCACATCTAGGTGTAGGGTACATTTCCCATTCTCCTCCGGCTCCATCACTATTATAAACATATATTTTTGCTCCTGTTGCTTTCAATTCAGCATGAGCATTTGTTGTTCCCGATAAAAATAATATAGCATTTTCATTAGAAGTTCCACAATCTGCACTTGTACTTCCAGCAATTAATCCTGATTTTCCACAGCAGACAATTGTACCATAAGAACCACTTGAAGTTGCCCCATGAGCATTTACAGGAGAGGATAATTTTATAATAACTTTTTTACTTCCAGTACATTCAGAAACACTTGAAGCCAAGAAACATTCTTTGGGTTGTGTTGTTGAACATGTTCCAGATTGACAAGTTCCAGATAATCCTCCAGAAGTTGTACAAGCACTTCCTTCATTAGCTACCATGTTAGTACAAGTAGTGCCCATTAAACAAACATCATTAGTACAAAAATTTCCATCATCACATAAAGGACAAGTTGCCACATATCCAGTCATCCCCGAAGAACTTCCATTATTATTCGCAATTCCCACGATGAATAAAGCCCCTACAAAAATAAGAACCATTACACTAACTATTTCACCAATCTTTTTATCCATGATTTTTCCCCTATTAATATTATATCTATTGGAATTTCGTATTTAAAAATACTTTGGTAACCATGTGTTTTGTTTGATTTACTTCCGAGACAAAACTTATATAATCAACCTAGGTTAATAATCTACAAATACAAAATGAAAATAGCAACTTTTAATATACAATCAGGAGTAGGAACCACACAAGGTAAATGGCAATACATTACAGGTAGTTGGAAATATGCTTTTCCACATTCACAAGCAATCTTACCTAAAATTGCAGATTTTGCAAAATCCCAAAAAATAGATTTACTCACTCTCTCCGAGGTTGAAAATAGTTCTTTTAGAAGTTCTAGAGTAAACCAAACAAAAATAATTTCTGATTTATCCGGATTAACTAATTACCGATTTTTTCAAACTTATAAAAATATTTTTGCTAATCAAGGTAATTCAATACTCTCAAGATATAATATTTCAGAATTTGAAAGTTTTAAACTTCCAGGTAATGGACAGCCAAGATATTTAGGCAAAGCTATTATCGAAATAAATAAGAAAAGAATTAATCTTTTAACCACCCATTTAAGTTTAAGTAAAAAATACAGACTAAATCAATTGGAAGCAATTGTAGATAAAATTTCTTCCATTAGGGGCCCAGTTATATTAACAGGGGATTTAAACACCGAAGATAAATCTGAAATTGAAGTATTAAAAAGAACCACCCTCAAAATGGCAGATAATTTAAAAACCTATCCATCCTGGAAGCCTTACAAAAAATTAGATTATATATTTGTCAGTCCAGATATAAAAATAATTAAAAGCTATCTTGGAAATATTAGGGTATCTGATCATTTGCCTTTAATCACTGAAGTAAGTTTATAAATTTGAGAGATATTCAATAAATATGGTAGAAATTAAAAAAATATCTGAGTTTGAATGGGAAATTCCTAAATCAGGAAAAATGAATGTTCCAGGAAGAATTTATGTTTCTGAAAAATTATTGGAGAATATAAAAGACGATAAAACATTAGAGCAGGTAAAAAATGTGGCAACTTTGCCAGGAATTCTAAAAGCCTCTATTGCTCTTGCAGATTGTCATCAGGGATATGGATTCAGCATTGGTGGAGTGGGGGCGTTTGATATAGAAAAAGGAATTATTTCTCCAGGGGGAGTGGGTTATGATATTAATTGTTCTGTTAGAATATTAAAAACTAATTTAAAAAAATCCGATATTCTAAAAAAACAAAAAGAAGTTGTTGAAGCTTTATTCAGAAAAATTCCTTCAGGTGTAGGTCGCGGAAGCAAATTTCAAATTACTCGGAGTGAATTATCTAAACTTCTTGAGAATGGAGCAAAATATATTGTAGATAAGGGCTTCGGTGTTAAAGAAGATTATTTGCATATGGAAGAAGAGGGTTGCATTAAAGGTGCAGATGCTTCAAAAGTTTCCGACACCGCAATAAAAAGAGGAATTGGACAAGTAGGAACTTTAGGTGCTGGAAATCATTTTTTAGAAGTTCAATATGTTGAAGAAATTTATGATAAAGAAGTCGCAAAGGCATTTGGTTTGGAAAAAGATATGGTGACAATAATGGTGCATTGTGGTTCTAGAGGATTAGGACATCAAGTTGCATCAGATTATATTAGAAAAATGGAAGACAAATATGGATTTAAAGATTTGCCAGATAGAGAATTAATTAACGCTCCAATAAATTCCTCTCTTGGAAAAGATTATTTTTCAGCCATGGCCTGTGCCGCAAATTTTGCCTTCGCAAATAAGCAATTAATCACTCATTGGATTCGTGAAGAATTAAAATTTATTTATCCCGAAATAAAAATTGATGTATTATATGATGTGTGTCATAATATTGCAAAATTTGAAGAGCATGTAGTTGATGGAAAGAAAAGAACAATCCTTATACACCGAAAAGGTGCCACAAGAAGTTTTGGTCCTGGAAGAAAAGAAATTCCAGAAGCCTACAGAAAAGTTGGTCAGCCAGTTTTAATTCCAGGAAGTATGGGTACAGCATCATATATTTTAGTTGGAACAAAAAAAGCAGAAGAATTAACCTTTGGTAGCACAGTACATGGTGCGGGTCGTGTAGAAAGTCGTGCAGCAGCCATGAGAAATCTTCGAGGTGAAGATGTAAAAGAATCTCTGCATAAAAAAGGAATTGAGGTAAAATCCGGAAGTTTTAAAGCATTAGCAGAAGAAGCCCCTCAAGCATACAAAGATATTGATGAAGTTGTGAGAGTTGTCGACGCTATCGGAATAAGCAAAAAGGTTGCAAGATTAAAACCGCTTACCGTTGTGAAAGGATAACTTCATTAGCACAATTTAATAAATAACATAAATTCTTTTAAATCATTTTTTATTGAACTTCAAATGTCAAAAGACAATCGCTGGCCCCTTCAAAGATTGAATATTAAAATTCCATTAGCAGGTCCTGGAAGTTTCTGGGAAAATCGTGGAGACAGACATCATTGCGGCGTGGATTTGTATACTCCCCAAGGAGAAAATGTTATTAATATTGAATCAGGGGTTGTAGTAGATATAGGACTTGCTACACACAGATGGAAAAATTCTTATTGGAATAATACATATTATGTTATTGTTGGATGTGATTCTTTGAAATGGCTGGTAAAATATTCTGAGCTTGAAAATGTTCGTGTTAATAAAGATCAAAGAGTTTCTCCGGGAGATGTTCTTGCAGATGTTGGACAGGTTTTAAACTTTGAGAAAATTGACGAATATTCTCCATTATACATTCAAAGATTAAAAGAAAAAGGAAATTCAAGTATGCTTCATTTAGAACTCCTTCTGAAACTTCCTGAAAAAAATAAGAATTATAGAGGAGGAAATTGGTTTGGCGCAGGAAAACCAGATTGGATTATTAATCCTACTACCTATCTTTTGGAATTAAAAAAAATATTCTGGGATGATGATTGATAATTGTAATTGAAACTATCTAAATAATTAATAATAAAACCAATTTTAAAAATAAGTTTATCAGGTTCTATCTTACTTTTTCTTTTGAATACCTAACTTAAAGAAGATGGTGGAGGAAGAAACTTGTGTCTTCTCCTTTTGTAAAAAGAAAAATGGTGCTCAATCTATTCTTGGAACTCGTATTATTAACAATTCGTTAAAAAAAGGCGATCACTATTTTTAGTAAGCGTTATATACTGAGAAAATAATATTAATTCATGCAAAAATATAAATTTTTAGAACATACTGCAGATATAAAGTTTCAGGCATTTGGAAAAACTCTAGAAGAATCATTTGAGAATTCCGCTCTTGCAATGTTCAATTCTATGCATTCTGGAAAGATAAAATCAAAAATAAAAAGAAAAATTTCAACTAAAGGAAAAGATAATGAAGCATTATTATATGATTTTCTAGAAAAATTATTAATTTTATTTGATAGCGAAGGATTTTTTCTTTCTGAAATAAAAAAAATAAAAATTTCTAAGGGAAAAATTGAAGCTGAAGTTTTTGGGGATAAAGCAGAAAATTATGAGATTCATATAGATATAAAGGCTGTAACCTATAATGAAATGTTCGTTAAAAAAGAAAAAGACAAATACATTTGTCAAGTTGTTCTCGATGTTTGATTATGAATTGTTCATAATACAAATTCCAATTATATTCTAAAAATATAATCCTATTTAGCCCAGCAGAATAATTTAAGCTGTCTTGGATAATAACTAATATCCCCCGCTCCTGTAGTTATAGATATAGAATTTGCATAAATATCCTTAGCCCCAACACTATTTGAGGTTTTTTCAGCTTCGGTCAATTCACAAACATTCTCAAGCAGACAAACTTTTTCTGCACATAAAAGATAAGCTGGAATCCTTTCATTTATCTTTTCTATTGTTCCAGGAGCATTAATATCACTCAGCAATTTTCCTATTTTTAGTGTATCTGGGGTATCAGAATCCGGAAGTACTTCTAGAATTTCTGTTCGTAATACATCATCCAACTGTATTTCTTTTAATACCGCAGTCTCAAATTCATCAACCTGCCCAGAAATATTTTTTTTACCAATATATCCTTTATTCACCACAACTAAAAAAACTCCTGCTATAAGTAAAATTGAAATAAATGCCTCTACAATATTTATCCAGTTAGCCCTCTTATTTTTTATTAAACCTCTCATTTTATCACCATAATTTTACAACTAATTTACCATATCTTATATTAGCATTAGAGTCAATATAGTTTATTAAGGTTTCTTCAGAATAAATGTCTGTATTAACCACAACATTTGGATTATCAAAATTATTTGATTTAGTTGGATTATTATCTGCATCGGTGAATCTCATTCCAAAATTATATTTCGATTCCAGTTTCAATTTATTTTTAAGAAGAGCATAATCTTCAGCATTATCGATTTCATTAATTGTTTTTACAATTCCAGGAAGTGTTTCATCACCCAAAAATATTTCAGAAGTTTTCTTGGAACGATAAACAGCATCTGCACAATCGGTATCTACTGCTCCATTTGTTGCTTTTTTAAATGCTCTAGAAAAATAAATCTTGAAACCATTTACCCCCACAAACAAATTTTCTCCGCTTAATGAAAAACTATTCCTTAAAGCTCCGAGTTTGTCATCAACAACAAACCTCTTTTCCAATTCATTGAACTCTGCATCTAATTTTAAATCGTCTACTTCTCCCAAATCAAGTTTCACACACGTGTATTGGGCTCCTCCAACAGGATTATATCCCACCTCGCTGTTATCCAGTGTAATTGTGGTAAGATTGGAGGACATCTCTTTCATCAAATTTTGTTTTAATATTTTCATTGCACTTTCTTTCTCAGTGTTATTTTTTAAGGTAGGGCTTAAAATTGAATAAATAAAAATAACAAAAGTTACAAATATAACAAAAGAAAGTATAAAACCCACATGCGAACCTCGTTTACTTTCCATTTTAAACAAATAAGTTTGCTCCCTGTGAAACTATGAACGCCATAAGCATCATCGCAAAAGAGTGTTTTACCCCGGCCTTTAAATTACCCTCAGAAAGTTTTCCTATTGTGAGTCCGCTAAAAAATCCCTGCACTAAAATTAAATAGAAAAATGAACTTGTAATATCTGGTGCACTACTTCCTCCAACCGTAGGAACTGAGGCTTGAGAACTAACTGATACTTCATTTACATTTGTTATTCCTGAAATCATCGGGACTATTTTAAATTGCATTATTAAGATAATTATTAAGAATACAAAAAATATAATATAACCTTGCACAACAAGGGTGGAAATAATTGATTTTCTTTCCTTTTTTAATTTATCAGATATACTAACTGCTCCTGCAACAGATTCTAAAATACCTCCTATATCCCCTCCCGCTTTTTCTGCCTCTCCTATCAAAGTTATAGCTCTCGATATTGTTTTATTATCAATATCTTTTGAAAAGTTTTCAAGGGCTGTTCTTAGAGGTATTCCAAGTGAAATTTGATTTGCAAGTTTTTTTACGTGCGGACTTAAAGCCCCATAAGACTTGTCTTTCACGTTCAATATGCTCTTGCTTATAGGGTTTCCAGCCTTTACACTTTCCACAAGATTCCTTGAGAATTCTAAAAACATCTCCTCTTTTTCAGCATTTCTTTTATTTTCAATTATTATTCCTGCAACAAAAGGTATTGCTGCAATTATTAATCCCAAACCAAGAATTAAAAGAAAATACTTGGTTGTACTAAAGAAAATAGAAATTACAAGAAGGATTGCTCCCACTATTATACCAATATAATGTGACTTTTTTAATTCCATTTTTATTCAATAGGTTGTTTCAAATGCAAGAACATTAGGAAAAACACATTTATCATTCCCACACCTAAAACCATGATTAAACTTAACATCGAAGGACTCAACGATATTCCTAAATTGCTTATCTGCATTATCATTAATAAAAGCATGAATATCATCGGAGCCGCTATAACCACACTTATGTAAATATCCATAAATGTCTCAGAACTTCTGGTATATTTTTCTCTTTCAATTCTGTAATCAAATAAAAGTGTTTCAGCCCTCTTATTAAAAAATGCAGGTAAATCTCCTCCTGATTGAATTGTAGTAGCAATACCATTAAGCAGTTCAGCAAGTTTTTTACTTGGAGTATTTGCTGCAGAATTTCTCAAGGCACTTATTAAATCATACCCTAAAATATTAATCTCATTTATTATTTTTGTAAACTCTTTGCTAAGATTTGGATATTCTTTTGTTGCAATTATTATCTGGAATATTTTACTTGGTTCTATCATTGCCCCCGCAATTGCAGACATATGGATTGTAGCAAAAGGAAGTTCTTGATTTACCGAATTTTCATTTGATCTGCTTTCAAGTGAAGGATAAATATACAATGAGATAAATGTTATTAATGGAATAAGTACTACAAGTAAAGCCCCCACACCATAAATCAAAAATAAAACGAACCCAAAAAGCACAGAAATAATTACCGATAAAAATGTTGTGAACAAAATCAAAGAGATATAGCTTTTAAGCACAAGAGGAACTCTCCCTCTCAATAAATCTCTTTCAATTCCAGAAAATGAACTACTCTTTGCTAATTTTTCAGAATAATTTGAGAAATATCTGTTTGCAATATTAACATAAAGACTGGCTCTCTCTTCCTGTTTTTTTTGCACTATTTTTCTACGTTTTGTAAGGCGTTTTATTACTTTGTTTTCAAATTCATTAGGTTTCATATAATCCTTACTATTAGGCTTAACACTCTCTCTTTCCATGTTTAAATAAGAGAACATCTATTATTAAATATTGTGCTTGAATTTTTAAAAAGTTTTATTATTTTTGATAGAATATTATCACCTCTTTTTCCTTAACTGGTTGGGAGCTGAGATAATATGAAGTTTACTGATGATTAAATGTGCAATAAGTAGCTCAAGCACGTTTGAATACGATTATTATTAATTTGTTATATAGAGTTTAGATTTATTTTGCAAACAATTATTTTATTGTATCCCAAACTTGCTAAGCACACTCTTAGGATTCTTATAATACTCATTTATTAACTTTTGAATTTCTTCATATCCAAATGTTTTCCTTTTTTGCATTTCAAATAATAATCTTGTTCTTCTTGCAAATTCCAAATGAAGTTCCTGTTGGGTTACTCCAAATCTCTTTGAAATTTTATCAAATATTTTACTTTCTCTTTTATAATAAAAAACATTTTCTGTTGCATTCCACACAAAAGGTGTATTAGTTATAGCCACACCATCTTGACCCACATTAATGATTTCTACAATTTCTCTCAACTTTCTTGTTTCCTGTCCATTTACAAGTGCATGAGTCATAATACACACTGCATCAAGTACATTCATAAGAGTTGGAGAAAGTTCAATTGGGGGAGTTTCAAGCCTTTTTATAACAGTATCCACCGAATCCGCATGTATTGTACTTATTGAAGCATGTCCCGAAGCCATTCCCTGAAATAACACGGAGGCTTCTTGTCCTCTAACCTCTCCCACAATTACATAATCTGGAGCCTGTCTAAAAGAACTTCTTAATAATTCAAATAAGGACACTTCTCCAACTGTTCCTGCACCAGTAGCACTTCTAACCACACTTGGAAGCCAGTTATCTCTTGGGAGATTTAATTCACGAGTATCTTCAATTGAAACTACTCTTGCTTCTGGAGGAATGAAAAATGCAAATGCATTTAATAGAGAGGTTTTTCCTGATGCAGTTCCTCCGGCGATAAGCACATTCATTCTATACTGCACAAGCATCCAAAGATAAGCAAGCATTTCTGGACTTAAAGTTCCAAATTCAAGAAGCTGTAAGGGTGTCCAAGGAGTCTTAGTGAATTTTCTGATTGTAAATGTGGGGCCCTTACTTGTTATGTCTTTTGTATAAGTTGCATTAACTCTGCTTCCATCAGGCAGGCTACTATCCAGTATAGGATTTGCATATGAGATATATCTCCCCGATCTTTGAGCAATTTTTTCAACAAAACTTGCAAGCTTATCTATATCATTAAAAATCAAACTCGTCTTTAAATTTCTATAAGCTCTATGAATAATATATACAGCTGTCCCCGCCCCGTTACATTCTATATCTTCCACAAAATAATCTCTAAGCAAGGCATCAGTTTCATTAAATCCTACGAAATCTCTTATTAAATAATAAAATAGTTTGGTGAATGAATCATAGGAAATATCCACGCCAAGTTCTACCAAAAGCATCCTATAAATTCTATCAATATACGCAACGAGTTTATCCTGTTCATCTGAGCCTTCAAAATTTACCAGATTCATCATAGCATTTTTTAATTCTTCAAGTATCTTTTTCTCTTGTTCATTCAAAATTGGTTCTTCAATATCATATATAACTTCAGAAATTTTACTATCCCAGTGAATGTGTGCATAAGAGAACGGAGACATAAGCGCATATCTCACATTTATCTTTGTTTTATCTTTCATCTTTTCCAATTTAGGAAAAGTAGGAGAAAGATTGATTTCAATCTTAGGATAATTTTCTATAGTTTGTTTTGAAACTTTTTGTTTATTTTGTTGCATTTTATTTAGATATTAAGTTAATTGAAAATTTGCTATTATTTTCTTTTCAGTACCAACAGTTATTTCTTTATTTTGCACCTGTAAATTATACATATTTGCAGAAAAAGTTAGCTGTTTATTTTCATCTAATTCGTTATATCTTAAATCATAAGAATTTTTATAATCTTTGGTAACATTCACGAAATATCCTTTTCCTTTTTTAATGGTATATGAAATAAGTCCCCCACCTATATCCACATTTTTTCCGACCTCACTATTTTGATATTTACTATCCATCTCAAAAGTTATTCTATCATCCACCGCATTAATTGTTAAAGTCCCTTTTTTTATGCTTATTTGAATTTGTCTTGAATTTCCTGGAGCTCCTTGCATAGCTTCAGTTATTTTAGAATCCATATAAATAAAAGTATTGATTTGTTGTTCTAATATAGATTTGTCTTTTAATTCATCTATTTTTGGTTTTACAAAACCTAACACCGCTCCAATAAGAGCAAATGCAATCATTGTGTAAATTACTGTCTCAACCCAAACTTGCCCCCTCTTTTTAATCATGAAATAATAAATTAATCCCCATTTAAATAACTAACGTTAAACTTCAACACGCTCCGATTCCATTTATAGAATCTGAAACTTCAGAACATATTTTTCCCTGAGAAATTGGAACTATTTTTATTCCAAGCTGTGTGGCCGCATTACCCAAAGTAAGTCCTATATTATCTAATTTTATAGTATAAACCACTCCTGAATTTTTTTCGGGAGGATTAATTAATCTATTTGCATCATAATTTGTATCTGCAAATAATTTTAGGTAATTTGATTTAAATCCTTTCACAAGCTGAAAACTCTTTGCCTGCTCTTCTGCTGTTATTGAAACTAGCACTCCCTCTAAATCAATATCTCCAATTCCAATAAGAAATCTTAATTCATTGTTACCTGAATCATAACAAGTTTTTTTATCATCCAAATTTATTTTATCCATTGTTTGAAAACAAGAAGTGGATTGAGCTAAATTATTTTGGGTTAAATTTCTCACCGAAGCCCAAATAATTCCAACAGCTACAAGAGTAATCGCAATAATTATTATAGTTACTATAATCTCAGAAACCCCCCGTTTGTTCATTTTACTAACTCGCAACCTGACTTGTTTCAGAACCACAAACAAATGTTCTCAATCCTTTGTCTGCACTTCCCAATAATATAGGTGTGAGTGTAACCTCTCCAATAGTATATCCTCTTATTTCTCCAGATATACTTCTTCCCTTCAACAATCCCTGATCTGCATCCCAATTATCAATTTTTTCACTTGCCTTATATAGAGAATAACCTGTTGAGGTGTCTATTTTTATTTGAAAATCATAAATTGCTACATTTCCTTGATTGGAGATTGTAATTGTATTCCCATCCATTTCTGCATTAAAATTCACATCTCCACATGTGAGTTCAATATTCTGCCCAAATTTTTGAACCGCTTCTTTGGTTAACCCTCTGAAAGCCACAAAAATTATACTTCCCAATATTATTACAATAAGTACAAGCAAAACCGTTGCTATCACCGGAGAAAGTCCTCTTTTATTCACGCTCTTCATTTAAATCACACTCTTTCCAACTTTTTAAATTCTTTTATTTTAAGGAGATGCTGGTGTTACCTCAATATTTGTTATTCTAAATTTTGAATTAGCACAACTTGCCATTTCCATTTTACCATCAACATCTTCATATCTTATAGGAATTATTTCTATAGCACTTATTCCTGGAATGTTCTTGAATCTACTTTCTCTTTTATCTCCTGGAGAGAGAGAATTTTGCTTTCCTAAATCAATAGCATCCAAAAATCTCACATAATCAAAACCTCCTTCACGAGTATTCTTGTCAGTTTCAATTAAATTAAACGACAAATCCAAAGACATTGTATTAGAATCCGTTGCCGCGACTTTTATATAATATCCCTCTATATCAAAACTTCCTGTATTTGAAAAATTAACTGATAAATCATATCTATTTGTTTCTCCCGCAACCACCTCATATTTATAACCATCCACGCTCAAAGAAACGCTATCTTTACATTCAACAACTTCTTTAGGTACATAAGTTCTAAGCCATGTATAAACAATCCCTGCTAAAACAATAGCGATTGTAACCATGATAACATACCCTATAACCTCACTCACAGCTCTCTTATTTTTTATTCTTATTTTGTGTAATTTCATTTTATAATTATTAAATTATTTATCCCTTTAATTATTCTTTATAGCCTCACCAGTAACTACCTGCGTTTCACTTCCAACTTGCTGATATATTATGAAATAAAAGTTTTCTCCCTCTTTAAGTGTGAAGTCGTAAGTGTTTTCATTTATTATTACTTCTACTTTGTTGTCCGCAGTTATTTTATCTTCAGGTATAGAAGTGCCGATGACATTTCCCTCTGTAATTATATCTCCTGTATTTCCGATTACTACACTTCCTACAACAACATCTTCATAACTATAAACTTTCAGATTATCTTTATTTCCAATTATAAAAAATATATTTCTATTTCCAACACCAGAATATTCTGTGAATTTAGTAGCAAAATCTGTAGTTTTATCCTCTGTTGAACTCAAAACACCATAATCAAGAACATTTTCACTTTCAACATTTAGCTCATCTTTTAAATTGTAAACTTTTGTTGAAGTGTTTGGTTTGTTCATTTGATTTGAAACCGCCGCAAATCCAATTATTATTGCAATTATAACTATCGCTGC
>Ga0172379_10008474_pt1 | contig 12925 bp, 12 predicted proteins | sample GrowelOW334metaG_FD_119756 | JGI IMG/M metagenome (GOLD analysis project Ga0172379, IMG submission 119756) | Groundwater microbial communities from an aquifer near a municipal landfill in Southern Ontario, Canada - Groundwater well OW334 metaG | ecosystem: Environmental > Aquatic > Deep... | reverse complement strand
TAAAACCCGCATCTGATGGACCCTGCCGTCCCAGTAATTGAAGTTGCCCAGGATGCTGACCCTTTTGGCGCTTGGGGCCCAGACGCGGAAGATTGTCCCGCTGACGCCGTCAATCGTTACAAGCTGCGCACCCAGGATGTTGTAAATTTCGTAGTTCGTGCCGTTGTTGAAGAGGTAGCGGTCGTACTCGGACATTTGGGGCAGGAAACGGTAAGGATCTTTGAAAATATACCGGTTTTCATCGTAAAAGGACGCCTCATATTCATAGGGGAAAGGCTCGGTGCACTCGGTAATGACAATCTCGAAAAAGCCTTCCGGTCTTGTTTTGTACATCTCCTTTCTTTCCCCGTTGGTGATCAGCCAGCAGGCGTTGGCGTTGGGTTGAAAGGTTCTGATAACCGAGGAAGTGGCATCGTGGTCCAGAACGTGGAAGCCGAGAACCTGAAAGGGGTCATGGTGTTCGGAGGCAATAATCCGGTTAATTTCGGAAGTTATATCAGAGGTCATAAGTGGTTTCTATTTAGTATGGGTTATTGAGGTCTTTGCAAGTTGCTGCAAGAGTAGATAGGCAATTCTAGCACGGATCAAAGAGGAAACTCCAACTCTTTTCCGGGGAGGGGATAAATTTGTTGGATGTGTAGGATTTCTTGACTGAGAGCCTTGGCAGATGCTAAGTTGCAGGCGGATTTAAATCGGTCGCTTGTGGCGATCAACGGCACAGAACCCGGACATGGGGCATCCCTCCCTGATGATCGAAACCCTGCAAGGCTATTTTCTCATTGCCACCCCCCAGATGCCGGACCCCCGTTTTGCCGGGAAGGTTGTCTATCTCTGCGCCCACAACGACGAGGGGGCCATGGGTCTGGTGGTGAACGAACCCATTGTCGATATCAGCCTGGCGGATGTTTTCAAAAGCGCCGATATTCCGCTGCCGCCGGGGCTGTTGCCGACGGTGTATATGGGTGGCCCGGTGGAGGTGGCAAACGCCTTTTTTCTGTACAGCTCCGAGTACAGGGCGCCGCATTTCCTTGAGGTGAGCAAGAGTGTCCATTTGACGAGCGATCCGCAGTTGCTCTATGATCTCGCCGCGGGCCAGGGTCCGAAAAATCTCCTGGTGGCCTTGGGCTATTCCGGTTGGGGACCGGGACAGCTGGAAGCAGAGCTCACCGTGGACGGCTGGCTCACCCTGCCTGCGGATGACGACATCATCTTCCATACCCCGGACAGGTTGCGCTGGCAGAAGGCGGCGCAACGGCACGGGATTGATATCGCCCTGTTCGGGGATGTGGTGGGTACGGCCTGAGTGGCCGGTGGGATGAAAAATACGGGTTGGTCCCGTGATTGTATACAGGAAAAACAATGACGCACATCTCGCAGTTTCTTGGGGAAGAGGCCGATCTTGGCCCGGAAAAACGCATCACTATTCTCTCGGCCCCGCTGGCCTCCTCGGTGAGTTGGCTGGGCGGCACGGAGCTTGGGCCGCAGGCGATTATCGATGCTTCCCCGGCCCTGGAGGTGTTTGATGACGAGCTTCTGGCTGAAACCGTGCGACTCGGCATCGCCACCAGGCCGGTGCCGGATTTCACGGCAATAACCGCAGGAGAGGCCTGTCGACAGATAGAGGCAACCGTGGCCGCGGAGCTGGCCGGGGGCATGTTCCCGGTGCTGCTCGGGGGCGAGCACACCGTAACCGTGCCTGCGGTACAGGCATGTCTGGCGCAATACCCGGATCTGCATGTGGTGCAGATCGACGCCCACCTTGACCTACGTGATCAATATGAAGACAACCCCAACAGCCATGCTTGCGTGATGCGGCGGCTTGCCGACTTGGGGGTTCCCTTTACCCAGATCGGCATCCGCTCCTTTTCTAAGGAAGAATACGAACTTGTCCAGGCCAAGGGGTGGCACCCATTCTTTATGCACCGGATTCATGCCGAACCGGATTGGATCGCCCAGGTCTGCGCCGGGATCAAGGGGCCGGTCTATCTTACCTGTGATGTAGATGGGCTGGATCCAACGATCGTGCCGGCCACCGGCACTCCGGAGCCGGACGGTTTGACCTGGCGGCAGACCATCGACCTGTTGCGGGAGCTTGCCGCTAAGCACCGCATCGTGGGCATGGATTTTGTCGAATTTTCTCCGCGTCTTGGCGCGGAACATGCGGCCTTTACCGTGGCTAAACTGATCTATCGGACCCTGGGGTATGTCTTTCAATCGAAGGCACCATGAGCGAAAACCAGAATCCAGAACAGAAAGCCCGTGACGCCATTGATGCGCTGTTGACCCAAGCGGGCTGGTCGGTCCAGCACAGTAAAAAAATCGATCTGGCCGACGGGGCTGGTCAGGCGGTGCGGGAATAATTCAATCTGGATTTTCTCTGTATTCATCCTTCCCGTGATGGCAACGGGCGCGTGTCGCGGCTGACCCTGCTGCTTCAGTGCTACCAGCTGGGGTACGAGGTGTGACGCTACATCAGCCTTGAGCGCTTGATCGAAGAAAATAAGGATCGCTATTACGAGACGCTGGAGCTGAGTTCGCAGGGATGGCATGAAGGTCGGCATGATCCTTGGCCTTACATCGACTATGTGCTGTTCATCCTGAAGCTGGCCTATCGTGAGTTTGCCGAGCGGGTGGGCGAAATGAAAGCGCCGCGCGGCTCGAAAACCGATTTGGTGTTAGCGGCCATCAACCGATTTGCGGATGAATTTACCGTATCGCAGTTAGAGCAGGCTTGTCCCGGTGTGAGTCGAGATATGATCCGGCGTGTGTTGAGAGAGCGGAAAAGAGCAAACGTTGTCGAGTGTCAAGGCCGTGGGCCTGCGGCTCGGTGGAAAAAGAAGGGGTAATTACTCTTTGGTAAGGGTAATAAAGAGGGTAATAACGTAATGAACACAACCGCTCCATCATCTCCAAGGTCTGGAGTTTCTGCACCACGTTGCGCGACGACGGGGTAAGTTACGGCGATTATCTGGAGCAGCTCACCTATCTGATTTTTCTCAAGATGGCGGACGAATACAGGCAGCCGCCTACAGCCGCAAGGTGGGCATCCCCACCGAGTACAACTGGCAGAGCCTCAAGCCCATGCGCGGCGCGGAGTTGGAGGTGCATTATGTGACGCTGCTCCGCGAGCTGGGCAACAAGCCGGGGATGTTGGGGCAGATCTTCACCAAGGCCCAGAACAAGATCCAAGATCCGGCCAAGCTCTACCGCCTGATCGACATGGTGAACGAAACCCAGTGGGTGACCATGGGCGCGGATGTGAAGGGCGACATCTACGAGGGGTTGCTGGAAAAAAATGCCGAGGACACCAAATCCGGGGCAGGGCAGTACTTCACGCCGCGCGCCCTGATTAAGGCCATGGTGGAGTGCGTGCGGCCGGAGCCGGGCAAGACCATCGCCGACCCGGCCTGCGGCACGGGCGGCTTCTTTTTGGCGGCCTATGATTTTTTGGTGGCTGCGCACCGGCTGGACAAGGCGCAGAAGGCCTTTCTCAAGCATGAGACTTTTTTTGGCAACGAGATTGTCGCGGGCACCCGCCGCCTGGCCTTGATGAACATGTTTCTGCACAACATCGGTGAGATCGACGGGGAAAGCATGGTGTCGTCCAACGATGCGTTGGTGGCCGACAGCGGCCAGCGTTTCGATTATGTCCTGGCCAATCCGCCTTTTGGCAAGAAAAGTTCGATGAGCTTCACCAACGAGGAAGGCGAGCAGGAAAAGGATGACCTGACGTACAACCGTCAGGATTTTTGGGCGACCACCTCCAACAAGCAGCTCAACTTCGTGCAGCACATTCGCACCATGCTGAAAACCACGGGGTGCGCGGCGGTGGTGGTGCCGGACAACGTCCTGTTCGAGGGCGGCGCGGGGGAGACGGTGCGCAAAAAGTTGCTGGAAACCACCGAGCTGCACACCATTTTACGCTTGCCCACCGGCATCTTCTACGCCAACGGGGTGAAGGCCAATGTCCTGTTCTTCGACAACCGCGCCGCCTCCAAAGAGCCGTGGACCAAGGAGGTCTTGTACTACGACTATCGCACCAATATCCATCACACCCTGAAAAAGAAGCCGCTGCGTTTTACGGATATGCAGGAGTTCATCGTCTGCTACAATCCGGAAAACCGCCATGCACGCAAGGAACTGTGGAGCGAACAGGACAACCCGGAAGGGCGCTGGCGCAAATTCGGCTACGAGCAGATCATCGCCCGCGATAAAACCAGCCTGGATATCTTCTGGCTCAAGGACAAAAGCCTGGCCGATCTGGACAACCTGCCCGAGCCGGATGTGTTGGCCGGGGAGATCATCGACAATCTTGAAGCGGGGCTGAACAGCTTTCGGGAAATTGCGGCGGCTTTGGCGTAATTGGTGTATATTTTTGCGGCGAAATGCGTGGGGATGAAAGGATATTCCCTTGCAACGTCAGATCGATAATCCTGATTTACTGGCGCATATCCAGAGACTGGGCTGGTTTTTTTTATGAGAAAAAACGAGATGCCGTTTGAGTGGCATAGGAAGTGACAAAAATGAACGAATTATATGATGATATCTACAATGAGCAGCGGATATTTGACTGTCGGCAATGCGGCCATTGCTGCCATGGAGAAACCACGGTCTCTTTGACGCCGGACGACCTTGCGCGCTTGGTTGCCTATCTTCATCTGCCGGTTGAGCAGGTGAAGGAGCGGTATCTGCGAATCACCGACGGGGTGGTGCAGATGAAGACCGTGGACGGCCACTGCATTTTTTTCAACGAAGGCTGTACGGTGCATCCCGGCAAGCCGTGGCGTTGCACGCAATGGCCCCTGCATCCGAGCATCCTGGAAGATCAGGCCAATTTCGAGGCCATCAGGCAATCTTGTCCAGGCATCAAGGGGGAGATGGGCTACGAGGAATTTCGGGCCAGGCTTGCGGCGATTCTTGAGCGGAAACAGGCAGGGCGGTGAAGATCATCCTCCCGTTCCTGGGTAAAACCAAGGAACAGTACCTTGCCGCCGGAATCGATGATTATGCCGGGCGGCTCAGGCGTTATGCCCAGCTTGACCTGCCGGTGCTCAAAGAAAAGAAGAACGCCACCAAAGAAGATACGGCGCGGCAGCAAAGCGAGGAGGCGCAGATACTTCTTGGCAGTCTGCCGCAATTGGGCGGGGCAACCAAGGTGGTAGCCCTTGCTCCGGCAGGCCAGCAGCTCAGCTCCGAGGATCTGGCTGATCTGTTATGTCGCTGGGAGGATCAGGGGGTGCGGGAGATTGCCTTTTTGATCGGCGGCCCCACCGGGCTTGCTCCGGAGCTGGTCCAGAAGGCGGATTATGTGCTGTCGCTCTCGCGGATGACCTTTACCCACGAGATGGCCCGTCTGCTGGTGCTTGAACAGCTGTACCGGGCGTTTTCCATCAAGGCCGGAACCGGGTATCATAAGTAGCAGCCGGTTTCGGTTACACCGATTCCACGGAACGGATCTCGGGGACCTCACCTTTTAAAAATTTTTCAATCCCGTTTTTGAGCGTGTTCCTGGACATGGGGCATTCCTTGCAGGCGCCGGTCAGTTGGACCGTGACCACCCCGTCCTTGCTCACATCAACCAGGGCCACATCGCCTCCGTCTGCCTGTAATGTAGGGCGAATCTTTGCCAGGGCCGCCAGAATCCTGTCTCGCATTGTTACTCCTCAAGCTGGGTTGTCAGGGTAAAAACGTGAAACAATCTAACACAGCTCTTTCCCGCCGACAACCTTGTAAGCGATCACATGGCGGTGCAGATGCGCGAAAGAGGCCTGTCCGCCATACACCAGGTATACGGACAGGCCGATGACAAAGCAGATGCGCCGCCATGTGATCGCTTACAGAACTAACCGGTTGCTAGATTGTCCGTTGTTGTAGTATGATAGCGCTCCCATTTTGTTCATGGCGAACAATGGGGAAGCTATCCCAACAAGGAGTCATAATGAAAAAGGTCCATAAGGATTTTCAGGATGTGTCGAGTTTGGAGCTGGCGCGGTTTGCCGCCCTGGCCGCCCTGGATAAAAAAGCGGAGGACCTGGTCGTTCTTGATGTGCGGGGCCTGTCTTCATTCACCGATTTTTTCGTCATCATGAGCGGACGTTCCACCAGGCATGTGCAGGGTTTGGCCCAGGCGGTGGATGCGGCCTTGCGGCATAAAAACGTCAAAGACGGCAATACCGAGGGCCTCAACGAGGGGCATTGGGTTTTGCTCGACTATAACGATGTGATTGTGCATATCTTCTACAACGAAGACCGCAGCTTCTACGACATCGAAGGTCTGTGGCACGATGCCCCCAGAGTGGAGATGGAGCCGGAAGCAGCATCCTGAACAGGCGTTAGGCTCTGGAGAAACGATGAAGGAGATCACACCGGTATTACTGGCCATCCTCGATGGCTGGGGGATTGGGGAGCCGTGGGAGGGCAATGCGATCCATCTTGCCCGTACGCCCAACATGGACCGTTGGCAGGCCAATCAGCCCGCCACGACCCTGGTTGCCCACAATGGCGCGGTGGGGCTGCCGGAAGGGCAGATGGGCAATTCCGAGGTGGGGCATCTCAATATCGGCGCCGGCCGCATTGTCTACCAGGATTTCACCCGAATCAACCGGGATATCGAAACCGGAGATTTCTTCAAAAATGAACCGTTGGCCGGGGTTTTCGGCCGTGCCGTAAAGCAGGGCACAGCAGTGCATCTGTTGGGCCTTGTTTCCGACGGCGGGGTACACAGCCATATCCGTCATCTCATCGCCCTGCTGGAAATGGCTAAAAAAATCGGTCTTGCCAAGGTGTATGTCCACGCCTTCATGGACGGCCGCGACACCCCGCCCCAGAGCGGGGCAGGTTACATGGCCGAGCTTGCCGAGGCCATTAAACGTATTGGCGTGGGCCAGATCGCCTCGGTTTGCGGCCGTTATTATGCCATGGACCGCGACAACCGGTGGGATCGGGTTTCCCTGGCCTGGCAGGCCATGGTGGATGGCCAGGGCCAGTATGCTGCCACCGACGCTGGCGAGGCAATGACTGCGGCCTATGGGCGCGGCGAGAACGATGAGTTTGTCAAATCCACGGTTATCATGCACAACGGGCAGCCGGTGGGTACCATCAACGATGGGGACTCGGTTATTTTCTTCAATTTCCGGGCCGACCGCTCCCGGCAGATGACCCATGCCTTTATCGACCGGGAATTTGCCGGTTTCCCCATCACGCACCGTCCCCAACTGGCTGATTATCTCACCTTCACCGTGTATGAAAAAGATTTTGACCTGGCTGTGGCTTTTCCGCCGGTACCTCTCACCCATATCCTGGGGGAAGAGGTGAGCGGCCAGGGTTTAAGGCAGCTCCGCATCGCCGAGACGGAGAAATACGCCCATGTTACCTACTTTTTTAATGGCGGCCGCGAAGCCCCATATCCTTTGGAAGACAGGGCCTTGCTCCCATCCCCCCGCGAGGTGGCCACCTACGACCTGAAACCGGAGATGAGCGCGGATGCGGTGACCGAGGAGCTGCTGCGCCGCCTTGCGGATAACCCCTACAGTCTGGTGGTGCTCAACTTCGCCAACTGCGACATGGTGGGCCATACCGGGATTATGGCCGCAGCCATCACTGCAGTGGAGACCGTGGACCGGTGTATCGGTCGGGTGGTGGAGCGTTTCACCGAACTCGGCGGGGTGGTGCTCATCACTGCGGACCACGGCAATGCCGAGGTTATGATCAACAAAATAACCGGCGGCCCGGTGACGGCGCACTCCACCAATCCGGTGCCCCTGGTCATGTTGGGAGCCAAGCCCGGCTTTGGCCTTAAGGACGGCGGCACCCTGACCAACCTCGCCCCCACCATTCTTGAGCTGATGGGTCTGCCCATCCCGGCTGAGATGGAAAGCACCAGCTTGCTGGTACGGAACAAGGCTGTAAGCTGATAGCCGATAGTTAATAACCAAGGAACAATCTCTCATGCAATACATCAGCACCAGGGGCGGCATCGCCCCCATATCCTTCAAGCAAGCCGTGATGATGGGCCTTGCCACCGACGGCGGCCTGCTGCTGCCGGTGTCTATCCCCGAAATTCCAGCCGAGACCCTGACCCAATGGCGGCAGCTCAGTTATCCGAAGTTGGCCACCGCCGTGCTCAGCTGCTTTATCGACGATATCCCGGCAAACGATCTGCGCGACCTCGTCGTAAGATCGTACAGCACTTTCAATCACCCGGAGATCACCCCGCTGGTCAAGCAGGGCGACTGCTATATCCTTGAGCTGTTCCACGGGCCGACCCTGGCCTTCAAGGACGTGGCCCTGCAGTTTTTGGGCAATGTCTTTGAGTATCTGCTCAAGGAATCCGGCGGTAAGATGAACATCCTCGGCGCCACCTCCGGCGATACCGGGAGCGCCGCGATCTACGGGGTGCGGGGTAAGGAGCGGATCAACATCTTCATCCTCCATCCCCACAAGCGGGTCAGCCCCATCCAAGAATTGCAGATGACCACCGTGACCGATGCCAACGTCTTCAATCTGGCGGTGCGCGGCACCTTTGACGACGGGCAGGCAATAGTCAAGACCATCTTCAACGATCTTGGTTTCAAGGAAAAGCACCAGTTGGGCGCGGTCAATTCCATCAACTGGGCCCGGATTGTGGCCCAGGTTGTGTACTACATCTATGCCGCGCTCAAGGTTACCGAAAGCGAAGGGGTGGACAAGGTGGATTTTTCCGTGCCCACCGGCAATTTCGGCGATATCTTCGCCGGCTATGTGGCCCGCCGCATGCTGCCTCGGCAAATCCGTAACCTGATTCTGGCCACCAACGAGAACAATCTGCTGACCCGTTTTATCCTAAACGGCGATTATTCCCTGGGGGCGGTGGCGCAGACCTCAAGTCCTTCCATGGACATCCAGGTGGCCAGTAATTTTGAACGGTATCTCTACTACTTAAACGGCGAGGATGCCGATCGGACCCGTCGGGATATGGATCGTTTCGGTGCCAGCGGCAGTCTCCAGTTTGACGAGCTTGCCCAGGAACGGGTGCGGGCGGATTTCGCCTCGCGCAGCGTCAACGAAGCGGAAACCATCGCCACCATCCGCGATTTTCACAAGCTGCATGGTTATGTGCTTGATCCGCATACTGCCGTGGGAGTCAAGGCCGGCTTGGCGGGCAAGGAGGTCGGGGTTCCGATGATTTGCCTGGCCACGGCACATCCTGCCAAGTTTGGCGCGGCAGTCAGGAGCGCCATCGGCCACGAGCCTGAACTGCCGGCAAGCCTTGCCGCGCTGGCCGACCGGGAGAGCCGCTGTGAGGTGATAGCAGCCGAGGTCGGCGCTGTGCAGGCCTTTGTCGAGCAACATGCCCTGTAGGTTTTCCGGGGAGAGATTCTTTCGCCCGGATGAAGCGCGGTCTATTTTTTTAGAAACGACGCTGTGTTCCTCTGTTATACTGTTACATATCGATGGCGCAGTCGTTGGAAGAAAAACAGATGGAAGCCCGCTGAAGAGGCCTTCGTGAATCGAACTGAACTTCTGCAATTTCTGAGCAAGATAGACCTGTTCCACTTCTTTTCCCCGGAAGAGCTTGAGGATTTTTTGGAAAAGGCTACCGAAGTGCAGCTCGCCAAGGGCTTCATCCTCTTTCACGAGGGCGATCCAGGGCAGGAGATGTATATTGTATTGCGTGGGCTGATCAAGGTCTTTCGCGGCAACCGGGTGATTGATATCATCAAGCCTGGCGACTATTTCGGCGAAATGGCCATCATCGAAAACCAGCCTCGCTCCGCCAGCGTGGCCACCCTGGAAGATGCGGTCCTTCTCCGGGTTCCCTTGGCGGTTTTCCAGGAGTATTTTTCCCGTCAGCCGAAATCGCTGGTCGCCATGATGCGGACCTTGAGCCAGCGGGTCCGCCGCGATCTTGAAATCCTCGGGCATGAGTATGAGCAGATCAATATCATGGTGCATGATATGAAGAATCTGCTTACCCCCTTTCACCTGCTGGAGGTTCTGGAAAGAACCGTACCAGGGCTTGCCGGGAATAGATACCTTGCCTGCATGGTCAAGGCGCGGTGGGATCTCCTTATTCTCATGGAAAACGCCTTGGCCCAGGCCCGGCGACTCCAGATCGAAACCCCTATCCATGTCGCCTCGCTGGATCAGCTGATCGTTGATCTGCAAGAGTCGGCCTGGATGGTGCATCCGGAGATTGGTGGGCGTGGTCTCAGGGTAGAGGTCACCGGCAGTCTGCCTGAATTCCCTTTTTCTTCTCTCGGTCTCTGTCGGGTGCTTTCAAACCTGGTGGTCAATGCCGCCCAGGCCAGTGAAGCAGAGGGTGGGATCACCATTGCCCTTTCCCGTCAGGATGACGAAGCCATAGTCAAGGTCATTCACCATGGTCACGGTATCCCCGATGAGGCGCGGGAGAAAATATTCCAGCCCCATTTCACCACCAAGGCCGACGGCAATGGGATCGGCCTCATCTCCTGCAAGCAGATCATCGAAGAAACCCATCGCGGCAGCCTCACTTTTGAGTCTACGCCCGGTCAGGGCACGACCTTCACCATCCGCCTTCCCTTCTCCACCCCAATCGGGTAAATAATTACGTAACCGTCCAGCAGCACTGCATCTGCTTCGCAGTTTCGCTCTGCGCTCGCTTAGCTGTCATCGATCAGTCCGCATACCGCATGTATTGCGGACTGATCTCTTTGTCGGCACTGCTGATCGGTTATTCTTTCGCTGTGGCCGTGTTGTGTGTCATATTTGATGAGCTATAGATCAGTCAGCAGGGGCGGATGATAATGGAAATTTACAAGCAGAGGGTCGATGAGGCTGTTAGATTTTTACGGGATCGCATGCCGGAGTCGCCGGAGATTGTCCTGGTGCTCGGCACCGGTCTGAGCGGCTTGGCAGAAAGGATCGAGTCGCAGGTTGTTTTGCCCTATGCGGAGATTCCCAATTTTCCCAAAGCGACCGTGGCCAGCCATGCAGGAAATCTCGTTTTTGGCAGGCTCTGCGGTAAGCCGGTGGCTGTGTTGCAGGGCAGGTTCCATTATTACGAAGGCTATTGCGCCCGTGAGCTGACCATGCCGATTCGGGCCCTCGCCCTGCTCGGCGCAAAAATTCTTATCGTTTCCAACTCGGCAGGCGGCCTCAATCCGGCTTTTGCGCCCGGCACCTTGATGGTGCTGCGCGACCATCTGAACTTCATCCTGGACAACCCCCTGCGCGGCCCCAATATTGATGCCTGGGGCCCCCGCTTTCCCGATCTCTCCGCCCCCTATGACCGGCGGTTGATCGATACGGCCCTGGCCTGCGCGGCCCGGCAGCAGATCGCCCAGGTAGCCACCGGTATTTATGTGGCCATCCCCGGCCCCAGCCTGGAAACCCCGGCGGAAACCCGGTATCTCCGGCAATGCGGTGCCGATGCCGTGGGCATGTCCACCGTGCCCGAGGTGATCGTGGCCATTCATGCCGGAATGCGGGTGCTGGGGCTATCGGTGGTGGCAAACGTCAACGATCCGGACAATCTCAAACCCATCATTTTGGAAGACATCATTGAGGAAACCAAAAAGGCGGAAGACCGCTTGTCGTGTCTTCTCCTTGCCGTGTTACCCGAGATTTAGAAGAGGACTCCATGAACTTTAAGCCAACCTTGCTGGTTTGCGGCCAGATTCTGACCTTGGACCCCCAAAATACCGTGATCGAAGACGGCGCCGTGGCCATAGCCGGAGATACCATTGTCGAGGTGGGGGGCCGGGCAGCCTTGGCGGGCAAGTACCCAGACGTAGAGCAGCTCGTCCAGCCCCATGGTCTGGTTATGCCTGGGCTGGTCAATACCCACACCCATGCGGCCATGGCCTGCTTTCGGGGGCTGGCCGATGATCTGCCCCTGATGACCTGGCTCACCGAGTACATTTTTCCGGTGGAGGCCAATCTCAACACCGAGATGGTCTACCAGTCCTCTTTGCTCTCCATGGCCGAGATGATCAAATCCGGCACCACCAGTTTCTGCGACATGTATCTTTTTGCCAAGGAGGTGGCTCGCGCCACGGTGGATTCCGGGATGCGCGGCTGGCTGGGCGAGGTGCTGTACGATTTCCCCTCGCCCAACTACGGCGCACCCGAAAACGGCATCACGTATCTGGAGGAGATGCTGGCCGAATACCGCAACCATCCGCTTATCTCCATCACCGTTGATCCCCATGCCGTGTACACCTGCTCCCCCGATTTGCTCAAACGTCTCAAGGGCGTGGCGGAAAGCCACGGGGCCGCCTATGTGATCCACCTCTCCGAAACCGGGGACGAGGTGGAGGGGTGCCGGGCCAAATACGGGTACACCCCGGTCATGCACCTTGATGCCCTGGGGATTCTCGACAGCCAGGTGGTGGCGGACCATTGCGTGATGCTGACCGAACCGGAGATCGACCTTCTCGCCGAGCGGGGCGTTAAGGTGGCCCATTGCCCGGAAAGCAATATGAAGCTTGCCTCGGGCGTGGCCCCGGTGGTGGAGCTGCTGGCGGCCGGGGTCACGGTGGGTCTGGGTACGGACGGCGCGGCCAGCAACAACGATGTGGACATGTTCGGCGAGATGGACACCGCGGCCAAGCTGCACAAGGTACATCGGCTCGACCCCACGGTGATGAGCGCTGAGACCACCCTGCGGATGGCCACCCTGGGCGGCGCCAAGCTGTTGGGCGCGGAGAGCCGGATCGGCAGTCTGGAGGTGGGGAAAAAAGCAGACCTCATCGTACTGGATATGAACAAGCCGCACCTGACCCCGATGTACAACATCCCCTCCCATCTGGTTTACGCGGCAACCGGTTCGGATGTGGAGCATTCGGTGATCAACGGCCGGGTGGTGATGCGCAATCGAAAGCTGCTCACCATGGACGAGGCCGCGGTGCTGGATAGGTTGCGCGAGATCGGTGCGAAGATCTCCGGGTTGGTAAAAGCCGGG
>Ga0172379_10008473_pt1 | contig 12926 bp, 12 predicted proteins | sample GrowelOW334metaG_FD_119756 | JGI IMG/M metagenome (GOLD analysis project Ga0172379, IMG submission 119756) | Groundwater microbial communities from an aquifer near a municipal landfill in Southern Ontario, Canada - Groundwater well OW334 metaG | ecosystem: Environmental > Aquatic > Deep... | reverse complement strand
TGTAATGGCTTATGGTTTAAGGCCGGGCAATCGTAATCTAAATAGCGAAAAAGCCGCCATTAAGAGCTTTAAAGCCATTTATGGCCATACCCCGGTAAGCGCCTTGGCTTGGGATATAGTCCGAGCTATTGCCTATTCGGGATCTAAAAGATAAAACAACACAGATAATGAAAAACACCCCTGTAAAGGGGTGTTTTTTTATGAGAACTAGTATTTTACAATACCGCTTCCTTAGCCGCTTTAGCGACTTTGAATTTAACCACAGTTTTGGCTTTAATCTGGATAGATTCACCGGTGGCCGGGTTTCTACCCATTCTGGCCGCGCGGTTAATTTTTACCAATTTACCTAAACCGGGAATAACGAATTCACCATTCTTTTTAACCTCTTTTAAGGCTAAATTAGCTAATTTTTCCATAAAACTAGCTGTGTCCTTCTTACTCATGCCGGCTTCAGCCGCCATGGCATCCATGATTTGAGACTTAGTCAATTTTGACATAATTTTTCTTTTACCTCTCATTAAATGAGAGAATATATTAAATTATTAATAAACCTTATATCTATTGAACATTATACACTATCCTATAAAAAAAGCCAATGTTTTTATATAGTCAAGGCTAAAAAATAAAAACAACCAAAATTTCAGCTACTTTTTTATTTTATGCACGGGTGGAGGGAATTACGCCTCATCCTCGCTTCCACTCGGACTTCGTTGTCCCGGGCAGCGCCGAACGCTCCCGCGGGTCGCGTCCGTCGACGCTCGCCTGCGCTTTTCGCCGCCGGAATTGCGGCTCAAAGCTGGTCTCGCTTCTGCCCGTTCAATTCCTTTCCTCTCTTACCTAAAATAAAATACCAGACATTAAGTCTGGTATTTTATTTTATGCACGGGTGGAGGGAATCGAACCCCCGCAAAAGGTTTTGGAGACCTTTGTACTACCATTATACGACACCCGCATAACATTAGACGGCGAGCAAAACTCGCCGCCTGCATGTTTATTTTGTCTCTTTGTGATTAGTATGTTTCTTGCAATGCACGCAAAATTTACTAAGCTCAAGTCTATTTTTAAGAGTTTTTTTATTCTTTCTTGAAAAATAGTTAACGCGCTTGCAAACCGTGCATTCCAATTTTATCATGTTATCTTGCGACATAATATTTTAGTTTAATTAGTTATGTGGGCCGGGAAGGAATCGAACCTTCGAAGGCGTAAGCCAACAGATTTACAGTCTGTCCCATTTGACCGCTTTGGTACCGACCCAAATAAATCGCTGAGCCGTTGCGCGGAATTGAACCGCGGACCTACTCCTTACCATCAACCTTCTTTGGCTGTTTGGTAAAAAGTTTAGCTAACCTTGGTCCATAACCTATGAACGGCTTGAAAAAATATACACCAATTGTATGGTCTGTTTAACGCACAATCTTGCTCATTAAAAAATCCTCTTTTAAAGGATATTACAGCAACTAATAATTGATTAATTATTAGATAATTTTTATATAAATATACTAACATAATTATATTAGATTATCAAGCGTTAGGTTTTCAAGATCCATTTGCATAGCTTTTGCTGGCAAACAGCGCAAATATGTGGCCGTCATTCTTATATCCTGATGTCCCATTAGCTGCTTTATCTTGGCAATATCAGTGCCATTATTCAACAAATTAACGGCGAAGGTATGGCGTAGTTGGTGAATATGGAAGTTTACCCCGGAGGCTGTTTTAACTTTTTCCATTAAATGCTTAAGGCCGAAAGAAGTAAATTCATGCTTCCGGTTATCTGAAATAAACAGATGAGCATCGCTGACCGCTGTCTTTTTTCTTTCCTGTAGATAAGTCTTTAATATATCCAGTAGCTTAACATTGATAGGCACAACTCTCTGCCGTCTTGACTTTGATGTTTGCGAGCTAACCTCAATCTGCTTTCTCTTGATATCAATGTTATGAATTTTTAAACCAAGCAACTCCCCTTTTCGTAAACCGCAATAAAAAGCTAAACCAAATATTGCCAGGTTTCTACATTCAATAAAATGATTCGCCCATTTAATGTTAAACGATATGGCTAAAAATATCTTTTCCATATCCTGCTTTTTAAGATACTGGCGATCATCATAATAAACTTTCGGGTATTTCATCTTAGAAAAAGGGCTGCTCTCGATATGGCCATTCTCAGTTAACCAGTCAAAGAATGTGTTTAGCTTGCTCCTGTAGGTTGCGATTGAAGATATCTTCACACCTCTTTTGGTTTTGCCTTTGCCTATAATCCTAACTCGTTTCTCGATTAGGCTAAAGAATTCCGTCATGTTGGTTGATGTTAGATCGGTCAATCCAACATCTGGCATCAACTTGGCGAACAGGTCAAAGGTTGACTGATAGCCGCGCAAGGTTTCCTTAGAAGCTTTCGAGGCATATCTTTTCTCGTTTATAAACTCACTAAAGAGCGGCCGCAATTCCAGATCCACTTTAGAATTGCTGTTAAGAGCCAAACTTTGCCCGGTCTTAACTGACAATACGCTTAGCGTATTTTGCTTATTTATATTTACCATATTAATAATCTGCTTTAAGAAAATCTGCAAGCAGTTTCGGAAAATTCAGAAAATTTGTCACTATATTTTCTAGTTCTTTTCCACAATCAGCACAGATTTTAGCTACAAAATCCCTGGAATAAACGTGACTAAATTTTTTATGCCTACATCCACCGGATTTTTCCGGCCGCAGAACAGCATTGGCTGTAAAGTGTCGAACGTTATTTCTTTTGAACAGCTTTTTCTTTTTCATTTGCTTTATCGATCTTAAGAAAAACCTTGAAGTAATTTTATCAGCTGTTTAACTCAAAGATCCACTAATTAAATTAATAAAATAATCAAAGATTTACATGCTTCTGGTAAATTCGCATTTAGGATACCTTGAACAGCCTAAAAATTTTCCGAACTTACCTTCTTTTGTTCTTAAAATTCCACCACAACGAGGACACTTAATTACGGGCACCTTGGTTATAATTGGCTTACTCGCTGGCCTCCAGGTGTTGCCCCAACCACATCTAGCCGGAACCACATGTCTCGCTGATCGTTTATAATTTGCCATGCTTTTTATGATTAAAACGTTTCTTAATAAATTTAACAAACAAAAGATTATAGCTTGTATTTTCAGCTTGCTTTAATTCTCTTAGTCTTTTAATTGTTTGCTCGTTTAAACGAAACGAGTAAGTTTTGTAGTGGGCATTCCGCATAAGTGTCACACCATTGTGTTACCAAAGCGCCACTATCCAGCCGTTTCCTTCCTCTTAGCAGAGATTATTACAATGTAGTCTCTTGCCGAAGATATCTTACGCTTGCCCTTGCCCAAGATGTCTAATTCATAATCAGCTAATCTTGAGCGGCAACTGGATAATCGCGAATGTCAAAGGACACAATTTAATGGTTAATTTTTCTCTGCTTGAGAGTTGAGGTATCCGTATGGCTGAGTTATCCCCGCAAATTATTTAGAGTCGCTCCGGGTCTCCACTCAGCGGAGTTGGCCACGACATAAACTAATTCCTTTCCTAGATAAGTATATTATAAGCGTAGCTTATTAATTGCCGTTGGCCGACGGCTGAGTTAGCAATCAATTTTAAATAACTTTAGCCATTAATAACTCGGCCTTTAGTCAACTCTTTATATAGACCAAACTTCTTATCCAAACATCCACATAAAAAAGCACCCGTTTCCAGGTGCTTTTTTAGTATTGATATCTATACTATTTTACGATCTTGAATAGGCCATACCCGCTGTTCTTTCCATGAGTGATAGTTTGGCCGGTCCGGCCAGTTCCTTGGTATTTCTTAACAGATCTTATTTCATACGGAAATCCTTTTTCTGCTCTGGCTGCCTCGAATTTTCTTTTGATAACAGTATTAACGGTGGACTTAATGTTCTCAGGCTTATAGCTTTTGCCTGTTCTCTCTAGTATGGCATCGGCTATTTCTTTACTAGTTAATATTTCTCCGAGTCTTAGATTTAATTCATGGACTACGGCCCTAGCTGTTGATCCCTTGAATGTAACTCTATTAGTGGTATCATCGCAATCCTCATATCCGCCGATTTGTTCTTTATATATGAATCTGCCGCTCATGGCGTTTAATTTTTCCATCGCAGCTGCTAATAACGCCCTTGCTTCATCAATATTCTTTCTTAAGTGAACTAACTTTTGATTCTTTAAGTCAATATAGGATAGCAAATTTACCCTACCTCTGGTCTCGAGCAGCATTCTTTTGCCCAGATATCGTATGTCATAATTGAAATCGGCTATTGAGATTCCATCCGGGATCAGGAAAGTTGTTGTTTCGCTTTTAGCTTCCCCGGTTATTATAGATAACAGCCATTTAATTGTTATGGCTAAGTGACTCATAAGTTTATAAGTTATTAATTTAGTCTATGTAAAATTTCAAAGTATCAATCCGTTTATACTGTAGCCGTATAGATGATCAGCGCCTTTACTAAGCCTTGCAGCCACTCGGGCATTGCCATGAACCTCGATACAACTTTCCGCCAGTCGCATAGCAAGGCGCCCAAATTTGTCCGCAGCTTTTACATTGAAACAGCAGGAAAGGATCTGGCCTAATAATTTCAACGATTTTAGGATTTCGATTTCTCATAATGTTTGTAATTTATTAATTTCTTAATCGCTATAAGCAACCATATCTTTACTTAAAGATTATGTTTTGTGTTTTTGGGCCAATAGATATTTGCGTGTAAAACTGTGGATTCAGTTACACTTTTTGCGTCAATTTTAATCTTATGCGCAAAATATGCTTTCTCAATAGCTTTAATTTTTTTCATGTACTGCTTAGGAAATTCATAAATAACTTCCTGATTTTTTGTATTAAAGTCTGTATAGTAGATACCCTTGAGCATTATCACGGAAATAAGTCCAAGATCCCCATCGACATGACTGGGGCATCTATCATATATAGGAAAGCTAACCACACACTTGCCGTTTCGTTTCTCAACTAGGCTATAATCCTCTCCCCACATGTTATGTGATCCTTCAAGTAGATCCAGGTCGTCTTCCTGTACGTTTTCTGGTTGCTTAATTAGGCTCAGATTATCTCTCCGGCCAACTTTACGAGACGCTAATGTTTTCTTTTCGCTAATCTTAGTTTTGCGTAGTAATATTTTTCTTTCTCTCCGGTCTAACTTTTTTGAACTGGCATTTTTTGTAGCCATACTTTTAAGTTTAATTATTAAATAGCTAACAAGCGCTGGGTTTATATGCTTTGATCGCCGCATATTTTAACTAATGTTAAATAAAATTTTACATAACAAAAAAACACCTGTCTCCAGGTGCTTCGTTAAAATATATTTGGCGCAAAATTTACCCGCCTTGCTTATAACTCCTCAGAGTATAGCGTTATTTTTTAGATCTGTCAAGTTTTTTGCGTGTGAAGTTATCTTCACTTTATTATCTTTCCAAAATATTATAGAATATAAACATGAGTGAAAATTCTATAAACAACTTAAGACTTTTATCAATTAATGACCTGGTCAAATTCTTTAATATTTCTAAGCCTACGGCATATAGAATCGTCGAGGGTAGAAAAATCCCCTTCTATAAAATTAACGGATGCCTCCGCTTCTCCGAGAAAGATATTCTTAAATACTTGGAAGACAATCGAGTCGAGTCGATAAAATATAAATAACTTTTCATTATCTTGTTTGGCAAAATGCAATACAGGGCAAGATAAAGAAAACTTATCAAATACTCCTAGGTCGAGGGAGTATTTTTATTTATACATTTAAAATATTACTCAGCTCCCTTTTCAATTCTTCTTTCTCAGCCTTTAAATCTCGGCACAGATCAACTGTCCTAGCATGGATATTAACCGTCTCGCTCACTTTGAATCTTATATTTTTATCCAGCTGTCCGTCAAGCCTGGGATATAATAAAATAATATCCTGGCAATTATACTTCTGGGCATAGGCGTTCATCTGATATAAATCCGATTGGCTCACGCCTTCCTTCTTGTCGGCGTTATTAAGAATCTTATACTTAGTGTCCACGATGGTAGATGGAACCAGACCGGTCTGGCACAGCACAATATCCGGCCGTAGTTTAAACAGGTCTCTAGCGGCTAGCTCGTCGCCGATATATTTCTCCTGGACAAATGACCGGACCGGATGCTGCAACGTTATGGAACTATAGTCTTGATAAAAGGATTTCTTAATAAACTCACCGATAAATTCTTCAAATAAAACATTCATATCAAATACAAACGAAAAAGTCTTTATTTTATCGGCGCTCAACTCCAAGGAGCTCAGGCCGATAAATATTTTGCATAGATTTAATATTGGCTCATAGCTCTTATTAAGGCGTGTTAGATTTATTCTTTTAAAATCTTCGAGTGTTATTTTCTTAAAGCTAATATCGCTGAATAAAAAGTCCAACTCCCGGAGTAATTTTAAATTATTAAAATTAGTTGAAGTTTTTAGCAGCAGATTGGTGGTGTATTTTAAAATCTGGTTGAGCAAACTGTCTTCACAAAACTCGTCATACTCCAGATAGAAGCGACCGCGCGAAACTATATTCTGCTTGATGTGGGCGGTAAACTGCAGCTTGCCTTTAATAAACGACAAGTTTTCTTCACGGTGTACATATTCTTTACTGATGTCGTTTTGAATAAGACCTAATAAATTTTTGGCAAACAGATAAATCAACACTTCAAAGAAGTTATCGCCGGCACTGCGCAAGGCGGCCAGATCTGTCTCTTTTATCTGCAACTTCTTAGTATAAGCCAGCATATACAGCAGATTCTGAATGGCTTGGCGTGAACGCTCAACGTCATTTAACTCTGTCCTGGCCATTTTAGGCAGTATCTGAATAGTTTTATTACCAATACTTAATACACCGACATAAGAGCTGGCTTTAAGTTTTATAGATTCTTGCCCAAGGTGCTCAAAAGAAATAATATCACAGCCGGTTTTTTGAATGTCTTTAATCTTTTTATTTAACTTTTTAAAAACGCTAATCTCTTTAGGAGTTAAAGCGTTCTCTCCAGAATGGCTGATTATTTTTTCCTCAAACTCAAAAATTGGAATAACTTTATTTATCATAAAAGATTTTCAAGTGCTTTTACTAACGCCTCCGGTTCATACTGATATACATTTCCGACAGAAGAATCAATATAATCTTCGGCCGCATTATCAATAAACAGGTCGCGGATATATTTATTGTCTCTCATCTCAATAAATCCTGTCTGGCTGGTGGTATTATATTTCCCCAGTATCTGAGCCAACTTGGCCCAGTCGTTATAAAAATACTCTTGGAGCAGCGGTACCACTTCCCCGTACCAGGCATTATGTAAAGCTTCCTTGTCGTCTTTACCTATCTTCATAAAATAACTATGGCCAATTTGATGATCCCGGTCGACCATAACCTCGATCTTGCTGTTTATTTTATTAAGCAGTCTGCCTAAATTCAAATTGCCAATAGTCAAATCATCCAGCCCGGTTGCTTTATATTCCGGCATGAGTTCTTGAAATTTAAACCTCCGCCTTAGCGCAACATCCAGGAGGGCGATACTACGGTCGGCCGTGTTCATGGTGCCAAGGATATACAAATTAGCAGGTACAGAAAATGCCTGGCCAGAATAAGGCAGGGTAACGGTTATCTGATTCTGCTCACCAATTCGCTTATCTTCTTCTACTAAGGTTAATAGCTCGCCGAATATCTTAGAGATGTTGCCACGGTTGATTTCATCAATAACTAAGAGATATTTGTTGGCCGGAGCTTGTTCTGCTTTGCGGCAAATTCTTTTAAACACACCGTCTTTAAGTTCATATCTGACACTTTCGTCTTCACTATCCAATACCGGCCTAATACCTTCGATGAACTCTTCGTAAGAATACGACTGATGGAAAGTTATAAAATCGTGATATTCTTTCCAGTCTTTGGTGCCAGCTTTAATATTTTTCAACTGACCTATAATTTCATTATACCGGTCATCAGCAAAATATTCTTTGCCGGTTTCTGTTAAATACCATCTTGACTGCTCGTCTTTATCAAACAAGTTTAATCCGCTGCGCCTGGAGAATTTAACGGTTTCACTGGCCTCGTTGCTGTGAAGCTGCATCAATCCCCAGAAGGTGGGGTTTAACTTAGACGTCCGATTTTTTAATTCTGCGGCGGTTTTAGCTATAGAATTTTTAATTAACTCGGGTACTCGATATTTACCATCGCCCATTATTCGCATAATGACCCCGATAATATCAAGCCAAGTCAACTCCTTAATAATTTTGCCGATGCTTTCTTCTTTAGTTTCAGTCTTAGCTTGGCCAGATAATAAATTTTTAGCCATCTCCCTGGCTTGATAAGTCTTCCCGGTGCCGGGAGGCCCATAGAGTATTAGATTCTTTGGTAGTGTCATATTTTTATAGTTATTTTCTAATATGTTAAATTTATTTGTTAGCTCCTCTTTCTGATCAGGATAAGTTGCAAAATACAGGTCTTTTATTTTTTGCCATTGGCCGGCGTTAATCTGCTCAATAGTATGAATTTCGTTAAAGATATTTTGTCCTTTAACCGGGGCGGTAACTACCCAATTGATTTTTTTATAATTCAAATTGCCCTTATCCGGTCTATTCGGTAAATCATTCTCGCTATAATATATTTTTGATTCGGTTATGCTGCCGATGGCTAATATGCCACTTCTTCCTTTATTAGCAATCGCTATTGTTCCCATTGGCGCCTGTCTAAAATCCCAGCATTTTTTAGCGGTCAGTGCTGCTATACTCCTGCTAATTAAATACTGTTTAAAGTTTTCTTCTTGATTTATCTGGTTTAATTCGTCTATGTCATACCGGCTTAACCCCTCAAACCAGCCCAATATCAGCTTGCTATTCTTAATTGAATACTCGGTATAGTTTCTATTGTCAGCCCCCTGGCCTTGAGACACTTTGAAAATTAACGGCAAGCCATGTTCATTTTCCCTGGCTTCATCACTACTGCCTTGCGCCACCCTTCTAACATAATTAAAAATGAAATCCCAAACTCCCCAGCTTAAAGATTCGTCTTTATACCGGCAGTCTTTGACTAATTGCTTATGTGTTTCCAGAAATTTAGTTTCAGTTTTTAAAAACTCTCTGATGATTTGCGCAAAAGAATTAAATAATATGAATCTATTTCCATCAGACTCGTTAGGTATTCTGTTCGCTAACCATAATTCTTTTATCAAACTTTGATATTCGTCATATTTAACATAGCAATATTTCTCCGGATAAATCGCGGCCAAAATAAAACTTATAAAGCGATAATCAATATAAGTGTTTTGAGCCTTAGGCATCTTGCCTAACTTCCTTGCTTCCTGGTTGATAGTTTCAAACAGATTAACAAAACTATTGATTCGTTTTCTTATGTCTTTACTTTCATCCAAGAGATCGACGAAAGCCTGTTTGGTAGCATCCGGCTTAAGTTTATAATATTCGGCCAGCATGCGGCGCGGATAATAGTTGCCACTTTCAATTAAATTCTTGGCGGCCGATAAAGCGCCATCTATCATAGTGCCGAAATCTTTGGCTTTTAAATCAAACTTACTTTGAAATTCGGCCACGGCTTTAAACTTGTAGCCTTCGTCCTCTATATAATGTCCAATGTCTTTATTAATGTAACCCAAATACCCCTGTAATTTATTTTTCAATGAATAATTATTCTTCATCAATAAGATATTGAGGCAGATTGTTTTAACATCAGGATCATCTTCTAGCCTTAAATCGTCTAGGCTAGTTTTATCAATCGTATTAAACAACTGGTCGAGCTCTATCTCTATGGGAAACGGCGCTATTCCTCTTCCAACAATGCCTAAATATTTTTCCTTGAAGTCATTATATGCTTCCTTAAATTGATCATATGTCTTTGTCTCGGGATAGCCAAAGAACATTAATCCATGATAAGCACAGCCATTTTGAATCGGTTGATCTTTTAATTTTGACCAGAATTCACGCAAAGTATTTTTTGCTCCCATATCATCTTCCCACCCAGGATCATATTCAGAAGCCATACTGATTTTATTCATTATATCGCTGATCTTTTTTAACCCATTCTTTTTTATTAAATTGGAGGCATTACCCTGTTGCCTCGCTGCATAAATCAATTCTTCACTCCAAAGTTTCCTAAAATTCTCCTGGGTTGCGTCTTTAATAAATTCGCTAAAGCCTTTTTTAATTCTGGCTGTTCGTTCAACTTCTTCCTTAAATTTTATATGAAAAAACTCAAGCTGGCCGCCAGCTACTTTCTTGGCAACCTTGGCATAAAGTTTAATTAAGTCTATTTGTTTTTGGCTTAAGTTAGGCATGTTTTTATCTTGTAACTTATAATCTTTTAACTATCATCCCAAGAGCTCTTTATATAGATTATAGTTTAATTTATAAAATAAAACAAAAATCAAATTGTTATTTCCTCTCCATCATTCACTTCAATCACGGGGAACTTAAAAATATCTATATACTTGCCCGCTTCAAAAGTATGTATAGGAATTATGGCCTTGGGCTTTAGGGCTTCGACCAGTTCTTTCAGCGATTCAATATCGGCATGCCCGCTAGTATGGATTTTATGCAAAGTAAATTTTCGTTCAGCAAGATAATTAATGAATTTTTTAGTACTAGATTTTTTTATATATCCATCCCACATGGAGTAAATCAGATTTCCGCCATCTATCTTTTTAATATTGTCTAAATCTTTTTGCATAGACGGCCGGACAACCATTACTATTCTATCAGCCTGAGCGCTTATATATTCTTTAGAAATTTTATATTCTTTAAATTGGTAAAGTATTTTTTTATTACCATTGTCCGCTAAGCGCCTGCTGGTGTAATAAGGAAAGATTACTCGTAGATTTTTAAAATCCTCTGACGGATGCGGTATCTTGGCAAATTCGGAAAGCTCCTTTAGAATCTCTGCTACATAGACATCAACAACAAGTATTTTATCAGTCCTTAGGCAGGCCCTGTAAATTGAAACCAACCGGTCAATATTCTGGCCAGAAGTATAGACTAGATTAATCTTATTTGGTTCACTAAATAATGTGACAAAGTCATCTTCAATTTCTGTTTCTGATTCGGACGGTTTGCTTTCTCTTCCGATTGATGTACCCTCCAGTAATAAATAATCTATATTTTGCGGAGCATGATGCGTAAACCATTGAAAGACTTTTGCCTTTCTGCCATGCCCCCTGAAATCACCGGAATAAAAAATCCTTTTACCCTCTGCTTCAATCAAAAATGAATAAGAATCAAAGGCTGAATGATCTGCCCAGTATGGCGTGATTAAAATATCACCAACCTGGAAAGATTTTTCTTTCTCAAAGTAAACCGGGTTACTAACCGATACTGCTTGCGGTGTGAATAGGCCATTAAGTTCAATAATCTTATGGGTAGCGCGACCTAGATAGCATTTTAAATTCGGATTCAGAAAATTAAATAGTCCGTAATGGTCTAGATGAGCATGCGATATTAGTACACCATCAATAATGTTGTCTTCATTTTTATAGATTCCTTCTATGTCCGGCAAAGCCCCAGCTTTAATGAGATCTTTTACGGTAAATGATCTATATTTCTCCATGTTAAATTCGCTGCCGTCCTTTTCAACTAATGGCATGCCAATATCAATAAGTATCCTAGTATTTTCGGTCCAGACCTGAACACAGGAGCCGCCTATTTCTTTTGTACCGCGATGTATTTTAAATTTCATATTATATTTCTCGCCATATATTCGATATAATGGCAGGGTTGAATGTGGGTTGTGAATTTTTTTGTAAAATAAAATCTTCATTAGGCGCCTCAAATAAATAAATTTCTACATCCAACTCTTTGCCCAATTCAGATATCTGCCTGGATAAAGCGTCTTTATCTATTTTTTTAAACCAATAGTTCCAATATTTTTTGTTCGCCGCTACCAATAATTTAGACCGAGGATTATTAGCTATCGCCTCCCATTTAAAATTATTAGAAACTAAATGGTGATGGATATTATACTTGTCTAATTTTTGATAGTTACAACTGATAAAGTAATAATAAATTAACAGCTCAACTACTGCATATATCGGATGGTTTGATGGAGCAGCTTCATTATATTTAAGCTCGCATATAACAGGAGTACCGCCAGAGAAACCAATTAGATCCAGGCATCTTCGCCTTGAGTTTTGATTCAAGATCACCGGTAGCTCTAAATCAAACCATCTTACAACTTCCGAACTATCCGACTCTTGATAATTCAGTACCGTTTCTTTTCCATTAAAGGTTGCTCTTTGAAAAGCTTTCTCGCCAGTTGATTTAATATTGTTTATATTCGGCTCTCCTGGAGCCGACGGGTAATCACCAGTTAGATTTCCATCGTCTTCAAGTATCTTTCTTAATTCAGTTAGACTGTTAATCTTTTCATTTAATATAAACCGCGATAGCTTGGTTTTAAATTTATCTATGTTCATTATTTTTATTATTAAGCCAGTTATAAAATAGACTTTAATAAAACCATGTTATATCGGGATTCTTAATTTCTTCAATATTGCTTTGCTTCAGTTTATATAATCCATCCTCTAAAACCGTTTTCCAGGTGCCTTGATAATAATAGTATTCCACTTCACCGAGAAGCCAATTCTTTGTGCCAAATTTTATATATACAGTGTCTTTAGATTTGTTATAGGGTTCAACCGAAATAACGTCTACATCAATTATATCATTGAAGCGGTTAGTCCATTCTTCCTTGGTGGTATATTTCTTGTATTCGCTGCTCAATAGATTGAATCCATTGTTCATGCTTCTCGCTTTTAAATAAGTATAATAGGCTTCAACTCCTTCTGCGGGCGAAAGACTAGGATTAGCCTCTATTTTGGCTATAGCCTGGTCAGTAAAAAGACCAATAAGATTATTTGCAATATCTGCGGCAATAAAAAGCGATTGACCGGACAT
>Ga0172379_10008472_pt1 | contig 12927 bp, 24 predicted proteins | sample GrowelOW334metaG_FD_119756 | JGI IMG/M metagenome (GOLD analysis project Ga0172379, IMG submission 119756) | Groundwater microbial communities from an aquifer near a municipal landfill in Southern Ontario, Canada - Groundwater well OW334 metaG | ecosystem: Environmental > Aquatic > Deep... | reverse complement strand
GAGTAGTTCGGCGGCATCATTTTAAAGGAGCGCCAGTGTCACATGGCCATAAAGATCAATTAAGAAAATCTGGTTCGATTGGTGCTACCGCTCCACAGCGCGTATTAAAAGGTACACGCATGGCTGGCCACATGGGAGTAGATAAAGTTACTGTTCCACACATGCAAGTAGTGAAAGTAGATGAACAAACTAATCAAATTTATCTAAAAGGAGCTCTGCCTGGTGCTCGGCAGGCTTTAGTAGAAATTCAGGCCTAATGTTTTAAATTTTTTATGATAACAATCCCATTTTATAATAATACTGGAGAAAAAATTGGAGAACAAAAGTTGTCTAAGAATGTATTTGGTGTAACTGTTAAACCAATTGTATTACAGCAAGTAGTAGTAGCCCAGCAGGCTAACAGTCGAGTAGCTATTGCGCATACCAAAAATAAGAGCGAAGTAAGAGGTGGTGGTAAAAAACCTTGGAAACAAAAAGGTACTGGTCAAGCACGAGCCGGTTCTAGTCGCTCACCATTATGGCGTGGTGGTGGGGTAATTTTTGGCCCACGCAGTGAACGAAATTTTACTTTAAAAATAAATAAAAAAGTTAAAAAACAAGCTTTGCGCATGGTATTATCTGATAAAGCTACTAACGAAAAAATTATTGTCATCGATCAGTTTTCTGAACAAATTAATAAAACTAAACAAATTCAGCAACTAGTTAGTAAATTATCCATCACCGGAAAAACTAAATTATTAGTATTAGGACAAGCAGTGTTGGCTACACTCAAAGCAGCACGCAACTTATCAAAAACTAGTTTACTAGCCGCGAATAGCTTAAATGTAGTAGATTTGTTAAAATATGAATATATTATTATGGATCAAGCCGCTCTAGCTATAATTGAACGTTTGTACAGTATTAAAAAAGAAGCTAAGCCAGAAATCAAGTAAATACTATGGGATTGTTTAACCGATTAAAAATAAATTCAAAAGAATCAAAAGAAAAAGATCAGCCAGCTGTTGTTGCTCTGCCAGTAGTAACAAAACGTTTACTGTTAAAGCCAATTGTTACTGAAAAAACCACAGCCACCGGCACTTATTGTTTTAAAGCGGCTTACTCTATTAACAAACAAGAAGCCGCTAAAGAATTTAAAGTTATTTATGGAAAAACTCCGCGTAAAGTAAATATACTGAATGTTTTAGGAAAAACAGTCCAACGCGGTAGAACAATTGGTAAGCAAGCGGATTGGAAAAAAGTGATTATTTATTTAAATAAGGGTGAGTCAATTGATTTATTTGCAAACTAGTTATGGGTATAAAGATTTACAAACCAACTTCAGCCGGTAGACGACGTTCAAGCGTTGATAGTTTTTCTGATATTACCAAAACCTATCCAGAAAAAAAATTAACCGTAGAATTACGGCATAAAGGCGGTAGAAATAATCAAGGTAAAATTACAGTACGACATCATGGTGGTGGAGCTAAACAACGTTATCGTTTAGTAGATTTTAAACGCAATAAATTTGATGTGTCTGCTACAGTACTAGCCATTGAATATGATCCTGTGCGCAATGCTCGAATTGCTTTAATTAAATATAGTGATGGAGAAAAATCTTATATTATTTCCCCGGATAAATTAGCAGTTAACGACACGGTCATATCTTCACATAGTCAACAAGAGATTAAAATTGGTAATCGTATGCCAATTGGTTTTATGCCAGCTGGTATGATGGTGTACGATGTAGAATTATTACCAGGTAAAGGTGGTACAGTAGCCCGGGCAGCCGGTAATGGTGTAGTTGTAATTTCTCAAGAATCTGGTATGGTACAAGCGAAAATGCCTTCAGGAGAAATTCGTTTATTTTATAATGAATGTTTAGCTACGGTTGGCCAAGTCAGTAATCCAGATTATCGTAATATTCGGTGGGGCAAAGCTGGGCGTAGTCGGTATCGCGGTATTCGTCCATCAGTGCGTGGTAAAGTAATGAATCCAGTAGATCATCCGCATGGTGGTGGTGAGGGTAAACAACCAATTGGCTTGAAACATCCGAAGACTCCTCAAGGTAAACCAGCTTTAGGTGTGAAGACGCGTAATCGACATAAGGCATCTAATCAATTAATAGTGCGACGACGTAACAAGAAATAATTTTTATGGGAAGAAGTTTAAAAAAAGGCGTTTATATTTTTCCACAGTTGCTTAAGCGAGTACAGCAGGCTTTGGCTACGAAAAGTAATAAACCAATTAAAACTTGGTCACGCGCCTCTACAATTACTCCAGATATGGTTGGTTTGTGGTTTGAAGTGCATAACGGCAGAACATTTGTTAAAGTATTTGCCACAGAGAACATGGTAGGACATCGGTTAGGAGAATTTTCGTTAACACGTAAATTTATTAAACATGGTGGTAAAATGCAAAAAGAACAAGAGAAAGCCGCTGCGGATGCCTCTAAACCAAAACCAGAACCAAAAAAATAATTTATGGAAGTTAAAGCACACCTTAATCAATTACGTATCGCTCCACGCAAAGTTCGCTTAGTGGCTAATTTAGTACGTGGTTTATCAGTAGCGGCAGCGGCTGCTCAATTGCAGTTTTTAAACAAACAAGCGGCTGTACCATTGCAAAAGTTATTAAGTTCTGCTGTGGCTACAGCTGAACATAATTATAAATTAACTAGTAAAACTTTGTATATTAACAGTATTAGAGTAAATGAAGGCACTGCTTTAAAGCGGTGGAAACCACGAGCCATGGGCAGAGCTACTTTAATTAAAAAACGTTCAGCCAATGTTACTTTAGTATTGGGCAATAAATCAAGCAAAACTTAATGTTATGGGAAAAAAGATAAATCCAAAAATATTACGTATTAATATCGCCACCACTCATTTGTCGAAGTGGTTTGTTAATAAACAAGCTTGGCCACGTTATTTACAACAAGACGTGTCTATTCGGCGCATGTTAAAAAAAGATTTACGAGAAGCCGGTGTATCACGTATTGAAATTAGGCGTTCAACAGACCAATTTACGCTAATTATTACTACTTCTAAACCAGGAGTAATTATTGGGCGGAGCGGTGCTGGTATTGAAAAAATTAAGCAATCCATTAAGAAAAAATTTTTTGGTTCAGAAAAAATTAAAATTGACATTGAAATTGAAGAAGTTCGTAAGCCAGATTTAGATGCTGAATTAGTATTGCAAAATATTATCAATCAATTAGAAAAGCGTATTCCATTTCGTCGTGCCATGAAGCGCTCTATTGAATCAGTCCGGCAAGCTGGTGGTAAAGGGGTAAAAATTATTTGTGCCGGACGTTTAAATGGTGTGGAGATTGCTCGTACAGAAACACTTAGTGACGGCTCTATTCCTTCCCATACTCTGCGTGCTGATATCGATTATGCACGAGGGGCAGCTCATACTATTTATGGGGCGATTGGTGTAAAAGTTTGGATTTATCGTGGACAGATTTTTGAACAGCCGGCTAGCAATATTATTAAGCCATTACCACAAGCACAGCGTTCTAAATCGCGTTCTTCAGAAACTAGTAAAAAAGACGATAAATCAAAAGAAAAAGATACAGTTAAAGATACAATTAAAGTAGCTCCAGCTAAAAAAGTAGCGCCATTACAAAAGCGCACGATTGTGAAAGCTAGTGTTAAAAAAACTACTAATACCAAATAATTATGTTAATGCCTCGTAAAGTAAAACATCGTAAATGGCATCGCGCCCAAGTAAAAGGCAATAGCACACAGTGTAATTTGCTTAATTTTGGTGATTATGGTTTAAAAGCATTAACTGGTGCTTGGATTACCGCTCGCCAAATTGAAGCAGCGCGTCGAGCGATGACTAGATTTGTGCAACGTGGCGGCAGAATTTGGATTAGAGTATTTCCACATCATCCAGTAACCTTAAAAGGCGGTGAAATTCGGATGGGTGGCGGTAAAGGGGCGGTGGATCATTTTATTGCTGAAGTTAAACCAGGCACAATATTATTTGAAATTGGTGGTATTAGTCAAGATCAGGCTCAGGAAGCGTTACGTTTAGCCACTCATAAACTACCGGTTCGTACCAAATTTTTAAGTAAAAACGCAACGTTATGAACTACAAAGAATTAAAACAGAAAAACACTACGGAGTTAACTAAGCTATTGCAGGAAACCCAAGCTCGACTGCAGACATTGCGTTTTCAAAGTGCCACCAAACGTTTAACCAACGTGCGCGAAATTAGACAATGTCGTACCACAATCGCGCGAATTTTAACCGCATTAACCCAGACCAACCATGACTAAACGAACATTTCAAGGTAAAGTAGTATCTGCTAAACAAAATAAAACCATTGTTGTGCAAATAGATCGTGTTCGTACGCATCGTTTATATAAAAAGCGCTATACAGTTAGTCAACGTTATCAAGTGCATGATGAAAACAAAACAGCTAAAGTAGACGATGTGGTTAAATTCATAGAATGCCGACCATTAAGTAAATGTAAAAAATGGCGTTTAGTTACTAATTAAGCAATATTTAAAATATGATTCAATTAAGAACAATGTTGCAAGTAGCCGATAATAGTGGAGCCAAGCTAGCTTCCTGTATTCATGTGTTTGGTGGTTACAAAAAACGTTATGCCAGAATTGGCGATATTATTGGTGTAGTCATTAAAGAAGCACAACCACATGCCCAAGTGAAAAAGAGCGATGTATTGCATGCAGTAGTAGTACGTACGCATAAAGAATTACGCCGATCGGATGGCAGTTATATTCGATTTGATGATAATGCTTGTGTAATTATAGATAAAAAAAGTAAAGAACCTAAAGCCACTCGTATTTTTGGTCCTATTCCACGTGAAATTAAACTAAAAGGATTTAATAAAATTGCCTCATTAGCACCAGAAGTGCTTTAATTATATGAAAATTCGCAAAGGAGACACTGTAAAAATTATCACTGGTAAAGACGCCAATAAAACTGGTAAAATTACCCAAGTTTTGCCAGCCGATCAACAAGTGGTAGTAGAGGGTTTAAATAAACGAGTGAAACATATGCGGCCGCAAAAACAAGGTCAAAAAGGGCAGCGTTTAGAATTTAATGCGCCGGTACATATTTCCAATGTGCAAGTGGTCTGCTCTAAGTGCAATAAGATTACGCGAGTTGGTTTTAAAGTATTGGCCGATGGTCGCAAAGAACGCCAATGTAATAAATGTAAAGAAACTTTGTAGAATATTATATATGAATCGATTAAAAGACCGTTATCAAAAAGAGCTTAAGCCAGTGTTACAAAAGGAATTTAATATTCGTAATGTTAATGCTGTGCCAAAACTACAGAAAATTACTCTAAATGTTGGGGTTGGTAAAGCCGGTGGGGACAAGCGTATTATTGATGGAGTAATTAATACCATTAAACGTATTTCTGGTCAGAAACCAGTTTTAATTAAAGCCCGTAAATCTATTTCTAATTTCAAATTACGCCAAGGTGTAGTAGTTGGTGTTAAAGTAACCTTACGTGGTAACCGGATGTATGATTTTTTAGATAAATTAATTAATGTAGCTTTACCACGGGTACGTGATTTTCAGGGAATTAAACCAACGTCTTTTGATGAACAAGGCACTTTGAATATTGGTTTTAAAGAACATTTAGTTTTTCCAGAAATTCAATCAGACGAAGTGGAGCACATTCATGGTTTAGAAGTAGCTGTTACTACCTCAGCGCAACAACGTTTACAAGGTTATCGCTTGTTGGAACTATTAGGCGTTCCATTTAAAAAAGAAGTAATCCGTAAATAGCATAACGATTATGGCCAAGACATCACAAGTTATTAGAGCAAGACGTAAACCAAAGTTTTCTACCAGAAAAGTAAATCGTTGCTGGCGTTGTGGTCGACGACGCGGTTATATGCGGGATTTTAATATTTGTCGTATTTGTTTTCGGGAGTTAGCCGAACAAGGCGCTATTCCCGGTGTACGACGAGCTAGTTGGTAATAATATTATTAAAGATAATTACAATGACAGATCCAATTGCTGACATGTTAACAAGAATACGTAATGCCCAAGCTGTGCGTAAAAGCCAGGTATTAGTGCCGTATTCGAAATTGAAACATAATTTAGCGAAGATTTTATACGAGCAAGGTTATCTTAAAGAAGTTGCCACTAGTCAGGTAGATCAGAAGGCCATGCTTGTGCTAGTGTTAAAGTACGCTGTAAATGGCGAGGCCACTATCCATTCGTTAAAACGGATTAGTAAACCTGGCCGACGTATGTATGCTAACAAACAAGAATTACCATACGTGTTAAATGATTTTGGAGTAGCTATCATTTCCACATCACATGGCTTAATGACTAATCGACAAGCACGTAAACAAAATTTAGGCGGAGAAATAATTTGTGAAGTATATTAATATATTTTATGTCTAGAAAAGCTAACAAACCAATTCCAATTCCCGCTGGCGTTACTGTAATAGTGCATAATGGTGAAATAAAAGTAACTGGACCAAAAGGAGAATTAATAGAACGCTTACACCCGGTTGTTAATATTGTTACTGATAATAAAACTGTTACTATTACTGTACCACATCCAACTGATAAAAGTGAGCGAGCTTTATGGGGTACTTTTGGTGCCTTAGTGCGTAATATGATGACGGGCGTAGTTACTGGCTATACCAAACAATTAGAAATTAGCGGAGTTGGCTATCAATTTGAAGTCAGTGGCCAAAAATTAACTGTCAAAGCTGGTTTTTCTCACCCAGTAGTGCTAGAGATCCCTAAGGCTGTTACTGTTAAGCAAACTAAAAACGTAATCGTGTTAAGTTCATTTGATAAGCAGTTATTAGGTCAGGTAGCGGCTAATGTTCGTAAAATTAGAAAACCAGAACCTTATAAAGGCAAGGGGATTAAGTATAGTACGGAAACAATTATTCGTAAGCAAGGTAAACAAGCCGGTTCAAGTTAATTAGTATGTCTATGAAAAAAACTATTTTAAAACAAGCCAAACAACTTAGACGAAAACAACGGATACGAGCTAAAGTAATAGGTACAGCCGAACGACCGCGTTTAGTAGTGTCGCGTAGTTTAAAGTATACTAGATGCCAAATTATTAATGATGTTAAAGGTGGCCAAGTATTAGCTGCTGTATCCGATCAAGCAAAAAAAGTAACTGGTACGAAAACCGAACGCGCTACACAGTTAGGGGAAAAAATTGCTCAATTAGCCAAAGAGCGTAATATTACTACAGTAGTATTTGATCGAGGTGGACGACGTTATCATGGTCGCGTAAAAGCCGTAGCGGAAGGCGCGCGTACCGGTGGGTTAATTTTTTAAATTAAATTATCATGGCAAGATCAAAAGGTAGACAACAACAACGTAATAAAGACGAATTCGAGCAATACATAGTAGATTTAGCTCGAGTTACTAGAGTTATGGCTGGTGGCAAACGTATGCGGTTTCGCGCTTGTGTAGTAGTTGGTGATAAAAAAGGTCGGGTTGGGGCAGCTTTAGCCAAAGGTAAAGATGTTACTATGGCTGTACAAAAAGCTGGTGTGAAAGCTCGGAAAAAATTAATGCGCGTGCCAATTGTTAATGATACTATTCCTCATCCAGTGTTCAGTAAATATGCTAGCGCCAAAGTAATGTTAAAACCAGCTCGTCGTGGTGAGGGGTTAATTGCTGGTGGCGCCATACGCATTGTTTTAGAAGCGGCTGGTATTCCAAACGTAGTTAGTAAAATGAGAGGTTCACGTAATAAAGTAAATAACGTGGCGGCTACGTTGAAAGCCCTTGGCCAATTGCGTACTAGTGAGGCTATCAAACAATCACGTCAGTAATTATTTTTTTCAGTAAATTATTTTTTTATGCTTACATTATCTCAACTCACTACTAATCCTAAAAAACACCAGCGACGTTTAGGCCGAGGTAATTCTTCTGGGCGCGGTACTACAGCTGGGCGCGGTACTAAAGGACAAAGAGCGCGCACGGGTAGCCGAGGTGGTTTAAAATTAATGGGTTTAAAAGCTACTTTTAAAGGTATTCCTAAAGCCAAGGGTTTTGTTAGTGAATATCCAAAATATCATACTATTAATGTTCAGGCCTTAAATCATTATCAAGCTGACAGTACAGTAAAATTAGTTGGTTATAAAGTATTAAGTACAGGCAATTTAAAGGTAGCATTAACAGTATGTGCTGAGGCTTTTTCTAAGGCTGCTCAAGCTAAAATTGAGCAGGCTGGCGGAAAATGTATTATATGTGGCAAACCATCTTAAAAGTTTGGCAACATAAAGATTTGCGCAATAAAATCGCGTATGTGTTAGGATTGTTAATTATTTTTAGATTAGCTGCTCATATTCCTATTCCCGGTGTAGATATTAATAATTTGCGTAATTTTTTTAGCAGTAATGCTTATTTAGGATTTTTAAATGTGTTTTCTGGTGGGGCGTTAGAAAATTTTTCTTTGGTTATGTTGGGAGTAGGACCATATATTACCGCTTCTATTATTTTTCAATTATTAGGTATGATTGTACCAAAACTTGAGGAAATGCAAAAAGAAACTGATGGCCATCGCAAAATTCAACAATGGACGCGTTACTTAGCTGTACCAATGGCTTTAATTCAAGGTTATGCTACATTAATGATTTTACAACGTACCGGTGGTTTATTATTGAATGATATTACTATTTGGCAAAAAGCCATGATTGTATGTTTAATTACCGGCGGTAGTATTTTTGCCATGTGGTTAGGTGAATTAATTACCGAAAAAAATATTGGTAACGGTATTTCTATTATCATTTTTGCCGGTATCGTAGCGCGTTTACCACAAGCTACCCAACAATTATTAGTGTCGTATGATTCTTCGCAGTTACCGCTAGTAGTTTTTTATTTAGCAGTAGCATTAGTAATGATTTTTGGTGTGGTGTATATTACGGAAGGTCAGCGTAATATTCCTATTGCTACAGCTCGACAAATGCGTGGCCAATCATTAGCTGGTCGAGAAACTCATTTACCGATGCGAGTAAATCAGGCCGGTGTTATTCCAATTATCTTTGCGGTTTCATTAGTGTTAATTCCGCCTATTATTGGTCAGTACATGGCTGGTACTGGCATTGGTTGGTTAGTTACTTTCGGTAATGGCATTGTTTATGCGTTTAATAATAAGCTTATTTACGGTTTACTCTATTTTTTCTTTGTGTTTGTGTTCACTTATTTTTATACAGCCGTTGTATTTAAACCAGAACAAATTGCCGAGAATTTACAAAAACGCGGTTCATTTATTCCTGGTATTCGGCCAGGCAAAGCCACTATAGAATATTTACAATATGTGTCTAACCGCTTGTTACTAGCTGGAGCAGTTTTTTTAGGATTAGTAGCGGTGTTACCGGTAATTATTCAAGCCTTAATATCTGGCAGCACTAATTCATTTATTGTTGGCGGCACATCTTTATTAATCGTGGTATCAGTGGCCATTGAAACGGTTAAACAAATAGAAGCACAATTACAAGTAAGAGAATACGAGGCTTTTTAATTTATGCAGCAAATTATTTTAGTAGGACCACAAGGTTCTGGCAAAGGCACCCAAGGAGAAAAATTAAGTGCATATCTTAAATTACCATTAATAGTTACTGGTAATATTTTTCGTTATCATATTAAAAATAATACTACCTTAGGTACATTAGCAAAACAATATATTAATCAAGGGAAGTTAGTGCCAGATGAAGTTACCAATCAAATGATTGCCGGTCGTTTGCAAAATAGTGATTGCCAAGCAGGTTTTGTGTTAGATGGGTATCCACGTAATTTAGTGCAAGTTCAAGCCTTAGATAAAATTACCACCATTACTCATGTGTTGCATATTGCTATTTCTGATGCTGAAGCTATTAGGCGCATCAGTCAACGACGTACCTGTGTAGAACATGGGCATGTGTATCATTTAATTTACCAGGCTCCTAAACAGGCCGAACAATGTGATATTGATGGCTCCAAGCTGATACAGCGCGATGATGATACGGCTATTGCCTTACAAAAACGCTTAGCTATTTATCACTCCGAAACTGAACCAATTTTACAACATTATCAACAGCGTCAGGTGGTAAATAATATTAATGGAGAGCAAGCTATTGTTAGTGTTTGGGAGCAAATAAAAGCTTTGTTTAACTAATTTCATGATTACTATAAAAACTCCAGCGGAGCAGCAAATTATGCGTGTGGCTGGTAAAAAACTGGCTCGTGTTTTAGATAAATTAAAACTAGTCGTACAGCCAAATGTGCGCTTATTAGAATTAGAACAATTAGCTGAACAATTAATATTAGCTGAACAAGCTCAGCCAGCATTTAAAGGCTATAAAGGATATCCTAATGTATTATGTACTTCCGTAAATGATGAAGTAGTACATTGTAAACCTACTCGGCAGCGTGTAAAAAACGGTGATATTATTAGCATTGATATTGGTTTAATTTACCAAGGGTTTTATGCAGACAGTGCTATTACCGTACCGGTCGGTAATATTTCTACAGAAGCACAACGTTTATTAACCGTTACCAGTACAGCTGTTAATCAACAAGCTTGGGCGGTGATTAAACCAGGTAATACTATTGGTGACATCGGTCAGGCGGTGCAAGTATATGTGGAGCAGGCTGGTTTTTCAGTAGTACGAGCTTTAGTTGGGCACGGTATTGGTAGGGAATTACATGAAGATCCGGCTATTCCAAATTTTGGGCAGCCACATACCGGAGCTACTCTAAAACCTGGTATGACGCTGGCGATAGAACCAATGGTTAATATAGGTAAAGCAGCTGTAGTATTTAAAGAAGACGGTTGGCGCGTAGTAACCAAAGATCATTCCTTAAGCGCTCATTTTGAACATACATTTTTAGTTACAGAGACTGGCTGTGAAGTATTAACTAGTTTATAATAATTATTACTATGAAAATATTAGGTTTAGATTATGGTCAAGCAAAAGTAGGTTTAGCGATTGGAGAAGCTGTTACGCGTATTGCTGTGGGCAAAGGCACCTTAGAAGGTTTAAGCCAAAATAGTTTGATTACTAAATTAAAAGCGCTGGTAAATTTAGATCATATTGATCGGATAGTAATTGGTTTACCGACAAATATTCAAGGTGAAGCCACGGTTATGACTAAGGAAGTAAAGTTATTTGTGGATAAATTACGCAATCATTTAACTATTCCTGTGCAAACGGTTGATGAACGCTTTACTTCGCAAATGGCCGATCGTTTACTTCAAGCTGTACCAGCTAATCAACGCAAACAAGATCAAGTAGCTGCCCAGTTAATTTTACAAACCTATTTAGATAGTTTACCTAAGCGTTAATATTAGCGCATGATTTATTTAATGTGGTTTAGTTTAGCGTTTATTGGCACAACGATAGTGACAATAATATTGTGTAACATTGCTTGGCGTTATAATATTATTGATGATCCTAAAAAAAATCCTGGCCGTAAAAAACAAGCTAAAGCTACACCATTATTAGGGGGTTGGGCTATTTATTTAATAGTAGCTGGTTTACTAATTTGGTTATTACCAGATTTAACCGCAGGTTATTTATTACCAAAACATATAATTGGCATATTATTAGCCGGCCTGGTTATTATGCTTGGTGGTACGCTAGATGATATTTTTTCTTTAGCACCACGTTGGCAGGTTATTTTTCCAATCATAGCTAGTATTATTGTGGTAGCGGCTGGTATTGGGCCAAATTATATTACCAATCCATTTGGCGCAGTGTGGCGTTTAGATGGGTGGAAATTAACGTTATTTACTTGGCAGTATTTACCGTATCAACTAACTGTTTTAGCCGATATTTTTACGATTAGTTGGTTAATGGTAACTATGTATACTACTAAATTATTAGATGGTTTAGATGGTTTAGTGCCAGGGGTTACATTTATTGGTAGCGTGATTATGTTTTTTTTAAGTATTTCACCAACGGTGCAACAGCCAGAAACTGGTTTATTAGCGCTTGTGTTTGCTGGTGCTGCGGCTGGGTTTTTAATTTGGAATTTTTCCCCCGCCAAGATTTATTTGGGTGAAGGGGGTGCTTTGTTAGCTGGTTTTATGTTAGGCATATTAGCTATTTTATCTGGTGGAAAAATCGCTACGGCTTTATTAATCCTTGGTTTGCCGATGTTAGATTTAGCCTGGGTAGTGATTCGACGGGTGTGGATAGAACATAAATCACCGTTTTCTGGGGATGCTTTACATTTGCATTATCAATTAAGGTTATTAGGTTGGTCTGATCAGATGATTGCGGGGATGTATTACCTAATTACTATTATATTTGGCTTAAGTACGTTATTATTTACTGGCCTAGCCAAGTTAATATTATTGCTATTATTAGGTGTAATATCAGGAATAGGACTTTATTTAGTGTATCATAAAACTAAATCATTAAAGCATATATAAAGACTGTATTGACGTAGTTAGCTAAATTAGCTAACATATGTTCACCCGTTATTTAATTACTCCCATTATAATATTTTAATATATGATTGCAGTGGTACAAACTGGTGGAAAACAATACGTGGTTAAGGAACAAACCAAACTGCGTGTGGAAAAATTAGCTGGAGCAGCTGGTGATAGTGTAACGTTAGAAGCGGTATTGTTAACTGGAGCAGAAACCGGAGCTGATGTTAAATTTGGTACGCCATTAGTAAGCGGTGCTAAGGTTGTGGCTATCATTGTTAAACAGGGTCGGGCTAAAAAAGTTACGTCCATGAAATTTAAAAATAAAGTGCGTTATCGTCGCACCCTTGGTCATCGGCAAGCATTTACCGAAATTAAAATTGAGAAGATAAACGCTTAGACCTCACCCCGCCCTACGGGCACCCCTCTCCTCATCTAAACATCCTACCTCATCCCCCCAACCCCCTTCTCCTCTAAGGAGAAGGGGGAGTAGATTTAATTTGTTTTAACACATAACTAATATTATTCATCACTTGTTCATTATTAAAACGTAATACGG
>Ga0172379_10008471_pt1 | contig 12929 bp, 19 predicted proteins | sample GrowelOW334metaG_FD_119756 | JGI IMG/M metagenome (GOLD analysis project Ga0172379, IMG submission 119756) | Groundwater microbial communities from an aquifer near a municipal landfill in Southern Ontario, Canada - Groundwater well OW334 metaG | ecosystem: Environmental > Aquatic > Deep... | reverse complement strand
GCGATGCGCTGGTTAAAAGAGGCAGCTAGGACAAGAAGCGGCAAGGCGATGGCGGAAAAATTGGCAGCAGAGCTGATTGATGCATCGAAAAAAGAAGGTGGAGCGATGAAACGACGGGAAGAAGTCCATCGGATGGCGGAGGCTAACAGGGCATTCAGTCATTTCGCACGCTAACTGATAGCTGATATTAAAGTTTGTAATTTAGGTTTTTCTAGACATAGGACTTTTTATGGCAGTGGAAAAGAAACAATTTCCTCAGGTACCGATCGATAAGGTAAGAAACTTTGGTATTATTGCGCACATTGATGCTGGAAAGACGACAGTATCAGAACGCGTTTTGTTTTATACCGGCTTAACGCACAAGATCGGAGAAGTACACGAGGGAGCGGCAGTCATGGACTGGATGGACCAGGAACGAGAACGAGGTATTACTATTACGTCGGCCGCTACGACTGCTTTCTGGAAAGGCTATCGATTAAATCTAATTGATACACCTGGACACGTGGATTTTACAATTGAAGTGGAACGAAGTTTGCGGGTGTTGGATGGGGCGGTAGTGGTTTTTGACGGAGTGGCTGGAGTAGAACCACAGAGCGAAACTGTGTGGCGCCAAGCAGATAAATACAAAGTGCCGCGGATGTGTTTCATTAATAAACTAGATCGGACAGGCGCTGACTTTTGGAAAGCGGTTGATTCTATCCATGATCGGTTGACCAAAAATACCGTAGTGATGACATTGCCGATCGGAATGGAAGAAAAGTTTGATGGACTGGTGGACTTGGTGACGGAAAAAGCCTGGTATTTTACGGGTGAGCGTGGTGAGACGATAGAAACGAAAGACGTGCCAGAGGAGATGAAAGAGGAAGTAAAGGCGAGACGAGCTGAATTGGTGGAGACAGTAGCTGGCTTAGACGATGTTTTATCAGAAAAATTCTTGAATGACGAGAGCATTTCGGTTGATGAATTGAATAAGGCGCTGCGCCGGGCAGTCATTGCTAATGAAATAGTGCCGGTGTTTTGCGGTTCGGCTTTAAAAAATAAAGGCGTGCAACGGGTGCTGGATGCTATTATTGAGTTCTTACCGTCGCCGGCAGAGTTGCCGCCTGTAGAAGGAACCTTACCGTATGACGAGGAGACGAAAGTGGAAAGAAAATTGATTGATAGCGAGCCTTTTACTGCTTTAGCTTTTAAAGTGGCGACTGATCCATTTGTTGGACAGATTACTTTCTTTCGGGTTTATGCGGGAAAACTGAAATCGGGCTCATATGTACTGAATGCTTCGAATGGCAAAAAAGAGCGGATTAGCCGGATCTTGCGAATGCATGCCAATGACCGTGAGGAAGTGGATGAAATTGCGGCTGGAGGAATTGGAGCACTAGTTGGATTAAAATACACAACTACCGGTGATACGCTGTGTGATCCGGAAGAACCGATTGTTCTGGAAAGAATTGTCGGATCGGAGCCAGTTATTTCGATCGCGGTAGAACCGAAGACCAAGGCTGACCAGGAAAAGATGGGTATGGCTTTGAAGTCACTACAGGATGAAGATCCAACTTTCCGAGTGAAGACAGACCCCGAAACATTGCAAACAATTATGCAGGGCATGGGTGAGTTACATTTGGAAGTGTTAACAGAACGGATGAAGCGCGAGTTTGGTGTGGAGGTTAATGTTGGCCGACCACAGGTCGCCTATAAAGAAACGATCCGAAAGACGGTGGAGACGGAAGGCAGATACATCAAGCAGAGTGGTGGCCGGGGTCAATATGGTCACGTCTGGTTGCGCTTGGAACCGCTGGAACGCGGAGCTGGTATAGAGTTTGAAGATGAAGTAAGGGGTGGCGTGATCCCGCGGGAATACGTACCGGCCATTAAGAAAGGTGTGGAAGAAATGGTGCTAAATGGTGTGCTGGCTGGCTACCCGGTGGTAGATGTCAGGGCAGTGGCGTATGACGGCAGTTACCATGATGTGGATAGCTCAGAAATCGCTTTCAAGATAGCGTCAGCCATGGCTTTTCGCGAAGGTTTTAAAAAGGCCGATCCTGTTTTACTGGAACCGATCATGAAGGTTGAGGTTACGACACCAGAGTCATACATGGGTGACGTGGTGGGTGATATGAATGCCAGACGTGGACAGGTGGATGGCATTGAAAATCGCGGTACGACAAAAGTAATTGATGCGAAAGTGCCTTTAGCGGATATGTTTGGTTATGCCACAAGCCTGCGATCAATGACACAAGGAAGAGCAGCTTATGTCATGGAATTTAATCACTACGAGGAAGTGCCGCGAAATTTACAGAACGAAATAGTTGGTACAGCGCTGGAAGGTAAAGGCAGTGTTAAGAAAGTTGCGGACTGACCAATTTCAGAAAGACAAATAATCTTGGTTATTGTCGATTGGATGGTTCAACACAGCATGACTTGTGGGGTGGGTAAATTTGGGTTGAGTGGGAGATTGATTAAGTAGGTATTGAAGGAACTAGGTCCTTTGGGGTAAGGTGGGGAGATGGTTAATGATAGTAAAATCGAGGCGGCACTTGAGGCATTGAGGCAACTGGGCGGATATTTCGTTTGGTCAGACGAGGGAGAAGATTTTGTGCTGATTAGAAAACAAGACTTTGATGGAATTACGCGAGGTCCCACGGAAGTGCAGCTAGAACTGGATACGATAGAAGAAACAGAACCGCGTTCTAGAAATGAGTCGGCTTATATAGATAAAATAAACCAACAATTGGCGGAGCAGTATGAGACAGATGAGGCCGCTTTACTAGATTTTGATGATATTGATGAAGAAGCTGTGGATCAGGGGATAAGGAAAAAAGTTAGGTTTGAACCTATTAGAGGAGATCTCTCTCCCGAGTTGCAGGAATAGTTTAATGGTGGGAGGACTGGTGATTGGAAGGACGGAAAAAATTTTACAGGCTGGTTAAACCTAATCTAAGATTGAAAGGAAGAGAACAAAGGGAAGGAAAGATAGGGGAAGGGACGAGGGAATCATTTTTAGTTGCAAATTATCTTTACTTTTAGTATAGTCTGTGCTACTAAAGAGGAAGCCCACATGGGCCAGCTTATTTTTTGTAATTAATTAAATTGTAATAACTATGGCAGAGAAGTTTGAAAGAACAAAACCGCACGTGAACGTTGGTACAATCGGTCACGTCGATCATGGCAAGACCACATTGACGGCAGCAATTCTAAAAGTGATGTCGATGAAAGGTGGAGCGGAAAAGGTACTGAGCGTAGATGAAATTGATAATGCGCCTGAAGAAAGAGAACGTGGTATTACAATATCGACGACGCATTGCGAGTATCAGTCGGAGAAGCGGCACTATGCTCACGTTGATTGTCCAGGACACGCAGATTACATCAAGAATATGATTACCGGTGCTGCCCAGATGGACGGGGCAATTTTAGTAGTGTCAGCGGCTGATGGACCAATGCCACAAACAAGAGAGCATGTCCTGTTAGCTAGACAGATTGGGGTGCCACAATTAGTGGTTTTTCTAAATAAAGTAGATCAGGTTGATGATCCAGAGTTAGTTGATTTGGTGGAAGAGGAAGTCAAAGAAATTTTGGCCAAGTACGAATATGATCCGGAGAAGACTCCAATTATCCGCGGGTCAGCATTGAAAGCGCTGGATACCAAGAGCGCTGAAGACGACGACGCCAAGCCAATCATTGATCTGATTGAAGCATTGGATACAGCTATACCGGAACCCAAGCGTGAAGTGGACAAGCCGTTGTTAATGCCGATTGAGGACGTATTTAGCATTGAAGGTCGCGGTACCGTGGTAACTGGCAGAATTGAGCGAGGCAAGGTCAAGCTGAACGATGAAGTAGAGATTGTTGGTATTCGAGACACCCAAAAAACAGTCATAACCGGAATTGAGATGTTTAATAAGCAACTTGATGAAGGACGAGCTGGTGATAACGCGGGTGTGCTACTGCGCGGTTTAAAGAAGGAAGATGTCGAACGTGGACAGGTAGTAGCTGCACCAGGCAGTATTACCCCTCATAAAAAGTTTGAGTGTAATGTCTATGTGTTGACGAAAGATGAAGGTGGGCGACACACACCATTCTTTAAGGGATACAAGCCGCAGTTTTATGTTCGAACGACTGATGTGACAGGGGACGTTGAGTTACCAGAAGGTGCGGAAATGGTTATGCCTGGGGACACGGTGAATTTGAAAGTAGCCTTAGGGGCAGCGGTGGCCATGGAAGATGGTATGCGCTTTGCTATCCGAGAAGGTGGCAAGACAGTCGGCGCTGGAGTCGTGACCAAGATCATTGAGTAAACAGGTGTTTAATAATTGAATAGACATAATCAGTTATGGCTAGAAAAAAGGCAGTGGAGAAAAAAGTGAGCAGCAAAACTGAGACACCGGTAGAGGTGGAAGAAACAGCTAGCCCGCGAATCAGGATAAAGCTGAAGGCATATGACCATAAACTGATTGATCAATCAGCTCAGCAGATTGTGGAAGCGGTGGAGCGGGACGGGGCGAAAATTGCCGGGCCGGTGCCGTTGCCAGTCAGCAAAAAGAAGTACACAGTTAATCGTTCGACGTTTGTGCATAAAAAAGCACGCGATCAGTACGAGATCCGTATTCACAAAAGATTGATTGATATTGTCCAAGCAACGCCCCGCACAGTGGATACATTGATGAATTTGAATTTGCCGGCAGGGGTGGATGTGTCGATGAAGACGGGATAGAGACGAAACCTAACAAAACACAAATTACAAATTACAAACAAAGCACAAACTTGCCAATATACAAATAAAGATCAGGAACCGCGCCGTGAGGCGCGGTTTTGGTGATGAAAACGTAAAATGCAAAGCGAAAAACGAAGAATAACAATTTAAAATTTAAAATAGAGCGTGAGAGGTGCGATGATTCATAACCAATGAAGGACCAAGATCTAGGTTTACAAATTTTCAATTTTCAAAGGTCAATTTTCCCTCCTTCGCCCTTCGATTAGCTCAGGGCTACGGAAGGGCAGGCAAATAATTTTCAAGGACACAGTTTTCAAACAGGCAGTTTTGTTAGGGATCAAGAGTTGGAATAAGTTAGGGTGATCACATGTAGATAAAAAAATCGCACGGGGAAGTGCGAAATTGTTGGTTGTACTGCCAGATTGTGATTACTGAGAAGTTATTAGATCTATAAGGTACATTACCGCCAATATGATTATGGCGTAGAAGCAAAGGTCAATAAAATAAACTGGGCGTGGGGTTCTGCCGCGATGAATAGGTTGAACAGCAGGCATAGAGTATTCACGATAGCGAAAGCTCCCGTTGCCGGAATCGTCTATATCATGATGACGTGATGATACCTCGTTGGTTCGCAGGTCAATTACGCTGTATGTAAGAATATGTCCTCTTCCATGGCAACAACAGCAATAGTCCTTGTCTGGTTTCTGCCAAGAACTATCCCTATCTAAAGTCCACTGAGCCTTGCCGTCACCTTTACAACTGGAACAGGTTGTATTGCGCAGGATACTTCCGACTTTGTAGAAATTTGTGTTACCGCAGTTCGCACATTGACCGGCACTCAAAGCAACTATATGACCGCAGATGGGGCAAGTGGGTTTTTTGGGCAGCGATGAGTCGTAACTAGTATTGCTGGACATGATTAAGCTCCTGATTCTTTCAATTATGAGGGAACAAAACAATACAAAGAGCATTATTCTCTATTTGGACTATTTGTCAACATTAAAGGCGAGTCTGCCTGATTTTATGTTTCAAAATCCTGTTTGTGGGCATTGGCTGAGGATCTGGCAGGATAATACCGTGGATTGTTTTGACATAATCCAATCTTTTTTCTATATTGTGTTATACCTGCTAAAAGTGGCAGGGAGTTAATTAGATTAAACCTTTGATGTATACAAAGGATTTATATTGCTTAAAACGTAGTTTGTTGCGCAACAAGCAAAGTTTGAACTTATTACCTGGGTCAGCAAAGGCTTGGGGAAGTGTTGGAAACAATGTTTTTTATGAAAGCTATAATCGGACGAAAAATTGGTATGTCACAGACGTTCTCGGAAAACGGAGAGCGGATTGGTGTTACGCTAATTTTTTGTCAGAATAATCGGGTAACACTGGTGCGCGATAATAAGCGTGACGGGTATGCAGCTGTTCAGCTGGCTCTAACGAAGAAAATAGAGAAAGGTGAACAGAAGCCTACTGAAAGAAAGGTAGACAATCGAAACATCGCTCATGCACGTGAGTTTGCGGTAAGCACTGATGAAAACGTGAAGTTTGACGTGAATCAGTTTACGCCAGGAGATGTGGTTGAAGTAGTGGGTGTGTCAAAAGGGAAAGGCTTTCAAGGAGTAGTCAAGCGGCATGGATTTGCCGGAGGACCGGCTAGTCATGGTCATCGTCATGTGCTTCGAGCAGCAGGATCAATCGGGTGTCGGTTCCCGCAGCACGTCAGAAAGGGTCAGCGGATGGCTGGACGGATGGGCGGAGACAGAGTGACGGTTAAAAACTTGAAAGTAGTGTGGGTAGACATAGATCAGAATTTACTAGCCTTAAGCGGGGCTGTGCCAGGAACAAGGGGCAGCATTGTTGAAATAAGGTCTGTTGAATAGGACTGAGCACGCTTATGAAAAAAACGCTGACAACTAAGAAAATTAATAAAAAGACCAAGACCGGCGCGGTTAAAGTTGTGGTACAGAATTTAGCTGGTAAAAAGTTGGGAGAAATGGAAGTTAATGGTTTAGATGAAGCAAGGGTATCTAACAGGCTTTTAGCGCAAATAATTGACAGTAACCGTGACCGACAGCGAATCCGGCGGGCACACACCAAGGGACGCGGTGAAGTACGCGGCGGTGGAAAGAAACCTTGGAAACAAAAAGGAACAGGCCGAGCGCGTCATTCGTCCACTCGGTCACCGATATGGGTGGGAGGCGGAATTACATTTGGACCAAAAGCGGTTAAGCGAGCTAAGCTATTTACTCCGAAGGAGATGAAACAAGGAGCTTTTGCAGATGTGCTTGCGCGACATATTAAGGCGGGAAATTTGACGGTGGTACAAACGGATAAAGAAATACCATTAAAGACGAAAGTACTGGCTCAGCAAATTGGACATACTGAGCGAATATTGATCATGACATCCAGCCAGGATGGGTCGTTGCAGCGGTCAGCGCGAAACTTACAGTACGTGGAAGTTGAACAAGTAACCCAGGTCATGTTAAAAAGCTTGATGCAAGCTAAGCGTGTGTGGGTGCTAATTGAAGCAATTGATGAATTAGAGAAAAGAATTGGCGGACGGATAAAATTGTCTATGGTCAAGAGTCGATCCACGTTCGTAGCCAAGGGAAAGGAAAGTAAATAATATGTCGATACTAAAATTTGCAAAAGAATATGTGGAAGGCAAGGGAAAGGCCAAGAAGTCAGTGGCTGGCATAAAAAAGTCACCAAAGAAAAAAATAGAAAAAGTGGTCGTGACCAAACGGAGTAAAAAGGTTGTGAAAAGAAGTGATATAAATATCAGTCTGGTGCCGATTGTGACGGAAAAGGGTGTAATGCAACAGGAAAATGGTTTTGTCGTATTCCGATCGGAGCAGTTTGTTACCAAGGGTCAGGTGAAAGAGGCCGTGTTAGCGCGATACAATACGACCGTGCTGGCGGTTAAATCCATGACCATGATGCCAAAAACCAGACGGCGGGGTGCCACGGTTGGAAAAACCACCGGATGGAAAAAGTTCTACGTAAAGGTAGGAGATATCCATAAGATCGTAACCGGACCGTAAGTCGGCCAAGAAACATATGCCTATTAAATTTTACAAATCAAACCGGGGAGCCAGAAAACAAGCGTCGATAGTTGATCGAAGAGAATTGCATAGCGGAAAGCCTTACAAACAGTTAACCACAAGCCGGACGCGGATCAGCGGCCGAGGTCATGCGGGCAAGATTACCGTGCGTCATCGTGGCGGCGGAGCCAAGCGATTACAGCGAGTAATTGACTATGGCCAGAGTAAGCAAGGTATCGAGGCTAAAGTAGAGCGCGTGGAGTACGATCCGAACCATTCGGCATGGCTAGCTTTATTGCTGTACGTGGATGGTGAGAGGCGATATGTGTTGGCTTGGGCTGGAGCAAAAAGCGATGATCGGATAATAATGCAGCAGGATGCGCCAGAGAAACCTGGTAATCGATTAGTGTTAAAAAACGTCACACCGGGAGCGACAGTTTATAATGTTGAGTTTCAACCAGGCAGGGGCGGAAAGCTATTTCGGGCGGCTGGCTCCTACGCCACTGTCATGGACATCCAGGACAAGTTTGCTCAGTTAAAGCTGCCTTCGGGTGAATCAAGGTTAGTGCCGGTGGGTGCTTGGGCCAATTTTGGTATGGTAGGCAACCCTGATCATCGCTTAGTGCGGCAAGGATCAGCCGGAAGAATGCGCCGCCGGGGACGACGACCGCAGGTCAGAGGCAAGGTGATGAATCCGGTTGATCATCCACACGGTGGTGGTGAAGGGGCACAGCCGATCGGGTTGACACATCCGAAAACGAAGTGGGGGAAGCCAGCTTTGGGTGTTAAGACACGTGCTCGCGGCAAGTATTCCGACAAATTTATTGTCCAACGTAGAAAAAATAAGGATAAATAATCGGCTATGAATAATAAATTCGGTTTAATAACCAATAAAAGACGAGAAGCAAAAGAAAGGTATTTCTTGACGAGAGGGTATTTATTCATTATTATTGAGTCTTAATTTGTATTATTAAAGTATGTCACGTTCGCTGAAAAAAGGTGGCCCATGGATTGATCCAAAGCTGTTAAAGAAAGTCAAAAACTTGAGAGCAGGGGATAGAATGGTCATTAAAACATGGTCTAGGGCATCAACTATCTATCCAGAGATGGTCGGATTTAGGTTTGGTGTTCATAACGGACGTGAGCATGTAGTAGTAGTCGTGTCTGAGGATATGGTTGGCCACAAGTTAGGAGAGTTTTCACCGACGCGTAAGTTCGTGAAGCATGGCGGCCGTATTCAAAGAGAAGCTGAGGCAGCTCTAGCTATACAAACCAGCACAAAGGCGGAACAAGATAAAGATAAAGAAGACTAATGGAAACAACAGCACATTTAAGTAACGCGAGAATTACTCCGCGCAAAGCCCGGGCGATACGCAGCCTGATTAATGGATTGAGCGTAGATAAGGCTTTGGCCCAGCTTAATTTTGCTGGCGGTAAAGCGGCAATGCTGACACAGAAGCTGCTAAAATCTGCGGTAGCCAACGCGGTCAGCAATAATGAAGTGGAAGAGGCTAATTTACGGGTGAAGTGGCTGTTAGTTAACGAGGGATTCAAATTTAAGCGGCATATACCGGTAAGCCGAGGATCAGCGCATCCTTTTGTGAAGCGGAATAGTCATTTGACGATGGTGGTGGAAGAGATCGTGCCGACGACCAAAAAGAAAACGAAAAAGAAAGAAGAGATCAAGACTTTGTCGATTGAAGAACTAGCTACTCGAGACAAAGAAGAAGGGATTGATCTGAAAGAAAAAGGTAAAGACAAAGCCGATAGCGGGAAGACAGTAGATGTAGCGAAGTCTAAACAAAATGAGGCATATCAGATAATGAAGATGCAGCAGCAGGGTGGAGACAAGGCAAAGACACATCGACGGAAGACCATTTAGGCACGGAGAAGATATTATTAACTTACTGATGAACAATTATTAGCTTATGGGAAGAAAGACAAATCCAATTATACTGCGAGTGGGCAATGTGATACGCAGCTGGGATGGAAAATGGTTTTCCGATAGACGAGTAAAATACCGAGCTAATCTCTTGGCTGATTTGAGTATTCGTAAGTACTTCGCAACAACACACCGAACGACTTCGATCTCGAGGATTGAAATAGAGAGGAACCAGCAAGAAACAGTGCTGACAATCCACACATCGCGGCCAGCTATGGTGATTGGGCGCGGCGGTACAGGAATTGAAAAGATACAAAAGGATTTACGCCGAAAGCTAAAAATACGCCGAGGCGGATTGCGGATCAATGTCCAGGAAGTGCGAAATCCAGATACTGATGCAGTGGCAGTTGCGACGCAAGTGGTTGAACAGCTCGAGCGGAGATTTCCTTTTCGTCGGGTTTTGAAGCAATCGGTGGCACGGGCTCGACAAGCCGGAGCGTTAGGTGTGCGGGTGCTTGTGGCTGGAAGGTTGAACGGAGCGGAAATTGCACGGCGCGAGTGGTTGGGAGAAGGAAATGTACCCCTGCACACTTTCCGCGCGGACATCTCGTATGCGAATCGGGTTGCTCATACTACCTATGGCACGATTGGTGTTAAGGTATGGATTAACAGAGGCGAATTGAAGATGGGTGAGGAAGAAGAAACTGAAGTAAAAGTTAAGGGTGGACCAGTCAAGAAAGCTCCGCACAGGACTTCTTTAGCTAGGGCTGCGAAAGCGTCAGCTAAGATTAAAGCACCCAGAGGGGATAAATAATATGTTATTGCCAAAAAAAGTTAAACATCGCAAACAGATGAAGGGCGTCGTACACGGCGTGAGTACACGGGCGTCGCAGATTGATTTTGGAAAATTTGGGTTAAAGGCGATGGAAAGCCGCTGGATTACAGCGCGTCAAATTGAGGCTTCCAGACGAGCCATGACAAGATTTGTTAAAAGGTCTGGTAAAATTTGGGTCAGAATATTTCCAGATAAGCCAGTGACTAAGAAAGGGGCCGAAGTACCGATGGGAAACGGCAAAGGTTCAGTTGATCGTTTTGTGGCGGTGGTAAAACGAGGTCGGATAATTTTCGAAATGGATGGTGTAACCGAAGAATTGGCCCGTGAAGCTTTACGGTTAGCGAGTCATAAATTGCCGATCAAGACGAAGTTTATTAAGAAAGAGATCTAGGTATGATCAAGAATGCAATAAAAGAATACCAGGAATTGGATCAAGCTGGGCTGGCGGCACAGATAGCAAAGCTTAAGCAAGAATATCGTGTAGCAAAGGAGACGGTCAGATTAGGCAAGGAAAAAAATCACGCGAGCCTAAAGTTTCTAAAGCGTGATATCGCGCGAGCGCAAACAGTATTAAAAATGAAAGAAGATAAATAACATGCACATATGGAATACTTGAGAAAAAAAGTTTGGCAGGGCACAGCATTGCGAAAAGCGGGAGTTATGACTGTGGTGGTTGAAGTGCAGCATGAATGGCAGCGCAGGCCATATGATAAAAAAATCAAAAGAACCAAAAGATTTATGGTTCATGACCCGAAGGAAGTGGCGGAGATTGGCAGTGTGGTGAAGTTTAAAGAATGCCGACCGATTTCAAAAATGAAACGGTGGGTTATTGTAACGGAGAAGTAAGCAGATTTATTTTCGAGGAGAATTATGATTCATGAAAGAAGCAAATTAATAGTCTGTGATAATTCTGGAGCTAAATTGCTGCAGGTTATTCGAGTGTTGGGCGGTACCAGGCGTCGATATGCGTATCTGGGCGACGTCGTGATCACGACAGTTAAGGTGGCAGAGCCACGCGGACTAGTAAAGAAAAGCGAAGTGGTGCGCGCGGTCATTGTGCGTCTGCGAAAAGAACATCATCGACCAGATGGCTCATCGATCCGTTTTGATGACAATGCGGCTGTTATATTGGATAAGGACTCAGATAATATGGTTGGTTCACGGGTATTTGGTCCGGTGGCTAGGGAAGTTAGAAATGCGGGCTATAAAAAGATAGTGTCGTTAGCTACGGAAGTTTGGTAAGTGTTATATAAGAATGATTTCAATATGAATAAGAAAGTAAAACAGAAATTGCGAAAGGGAGACATGGTAAGGGTATTGACTGGCAAAGATCGTGGAAAGACCGGTAAGATAATGGCTGTTTTGGCAGCTGATAATCGTGTATTAGTGGAAGCAGTCAATATGGTGAAGAAACATGTGCGACCCAAGCGGGCTGGTGAAAAAGGCCAGCGGGTGTCCGTGGCAGCGCCAATAGACGTATCGAATGTACAAATTGTTTGCCCAGCCTGTAAAAAGTCTACCCGAGTAGTAATAGTTCGGGAGGGTGAAGATAAAAGGAGAACGTGCCGGCACTGCAAGGGGCCGATTGATTAAATCATTATTATTTTATTAGGAAGATGAAGAAGGTAAAGAAAAATACAATGACGCGAGAAAAGAATCTCATGGAAGAGCTAAAAATTGATAATGTGCATGCCATGCCGATGATAAAAACGGTGGCTGTTAATTGTGGAGTAGGCAAACAACGAGATGACAAGGTGTTTATTGAAGCGGTGAAGAATGATCTGGCTAGGATTACAGGCCAGAAGGCGCAGGAAAGAAAAGCCCGCAAAGCAGTGGCTGGATTTAATGTCAGGCAGGGTAATCTAGTGGGCTTGCGCGTAACGCTGCGTGGTAAGCGTATGAAAGATTTTATCGAGAAATTCGTGAATGTGACGCTGCCGCGGGTAAGAGATTTTCGCGGAGTGTTACTAAAATCTTTTGATCGAAATGGCAATTTAAATATTGGATTGCCCGAGCAATTGGCTTTTCCAGAGATAAATGCAGAAAAAACTGATGTTATTTTTGGGGTGCAAGTGACGTTTGTGACAACGGCAAAAAACCAAGAACAAGCCTTAGCTTTATTTAAGTCGCATGGTTTTGTGTTCCGGGACGACTCAGCTGATGATTTGACTTAATGTTTTTTTTGTTAGATATTAAGGACTTATTTACTTATGGCAAAATTATCGCAAATTGTGAAGAGCCGGCGAATGCCGAAGTGGCGGACACGAATGGTGCGTCGTTGCGCTGAGTGTGGCCGGGGAAGAGGCTTCATGCGAGATTTTGGTTTATGCCGTATCTGTTTTCGAGAACATGCCGAGAATGGCGAAATCCCAGGTATAAGAAAGTCATCGTGGTAATTAAGTAGTGAAGATAAATTTAAGTAAATTACAAGACAGCTGATAAATATATGGATACAGTAGG